>OKUC01001157.1_pt1 | contig 10518 bp, 8 predicted proteins | sample 1606761 | NCBI WGS metagenome assembly OKUC01 (sample SAMEA3882542, study PRJEB24775) | human gut metagenome | biome: human-associated habitat; feature: intestine environment; material: feces | place: Netherlands | collected 2009/2010 | reverse complement strand
CCATCGACACCCTTTATCAAGGCTATCACCGCCAGTTTGTGCCGGCGATGACTACCGACGCATACGCGACAACCGGCAATTTCGGCTGTGCCGGAGTTGACGAGATATTTTTCAACCGTGAGGAATGGTCGGAATTTCAATTTGAGGATGTGTTGAGCCATTGGCTCCACAGCGCCGACAATCAGCGCTATTACAACACTCGTGTGCCTATGACTCTGCTCGGCTACAGCTGGGGCGGCGGACGCAATTCCGGACAGGACCGGCTGAAAGGCGAGTTTTCCGGCAACGTCAACAAGCGGCTGCAGTTTGGTGCCCAACTCGACTATCTTTATTCAAAGGGCGGCTATGACCGTCAGGCTCTGAAAAATTTCGGTTGGGGTTTCTCGTCATCGTATATCGGCGACCGATATGACATGCACGCCATGTTTTTCAGCTACAATTCGCTGAACCATGAAAACGGCGGCATCACCGACGATCTCTACATCAGCGACCCCGCACAGCTGCAGGGCGGCGACTCTAAGATTGACGCCAAGGCGATACCCGTGAATCTGTCGGCGGCTTTCTCTCGCGTAAAAGGTTGGGAATTTTACATGAACCACCGCTACAAGGTGGGATACTGGCAGGAGGAAACTGTCAACGACACCACGAAACGGCGCACATACGTGCCTGTGTCGAGTTTCATCTGGACTATGGACTACAAAACCAACACCCACAAGTTCAAAAACCAGAGTGCTACCGACGATGCCAAATATTTTGCAAACAATTACCTAAGCATGGACGGCACCGACGAGGAAACAAAATATTGGCATCTGCGCAACACTTTCGGAATAGACCTTATCGAGGGTTTTAAGAAGAACGCCAAATTCGGACTGTCGGCTTATGCCACCCATGAGCTGCGCCGCTACACGCAGGTTGTCGACACTATGCTCACAAGCCAATATAAACCAGAGGGATTGACTCCGTTCCCTTCGTTCGGCATTGACCACAGCAAGACGGAGAATCTGTTGTGGGTGGGCGGACAGCTGACCAAGCAGCGCGGATCGGTGCTGACATACTCGGCGACGGCTCAGTTCGGACTTGTAGGCCCGGTGGCTGGCGACATCGACATCAGCGGCGTTGTGAGCACACGTTTCCGTCTTTTCGGCGACACCGTGCGCATCACGGGCGAAGGATTTTTCAAGAACACCGAAGCGCCATATCTGCTAAAGAACTATATTTCAAATCATTTCGCCTGGAAAAACGATTTCGGCAAGATTCGCCGCGTGCGCGTGGGCGGCACACTCGACATTCCACACACTTGGACTTCATTTTCTGCCGGTGTCGAAAACCTGCAGAACTATGTCTATTTCAACAACGACGCTCTCCCTGCTCAAGAGAGTGGCAGCGTGCAGGTGTTGTCGCTGCGCTTGAAACAGGACTTGCATTTCCGCGCGTTCAATTGGGAAAACTCCGTGACATATCAGACTTCAAGCAAGGAAGAGGTGCTGTCGCTGCCCAAACTGGCGGTCTACAGCAACCTGTACTTCCAGTTCAAGATTGCCCGAGTGCTGCACGTCAACCTCGGTGTGGACTGCAGCTACTATACACGCTACTACGCTCCGGCTTACCAACCAGCCACAATGGCGTTCCACACCCAGCATGAGAAACTCATCGGCAACTATCCGCTGATGAACGCATATGCCGACTTCAAGTTGAAGAAGACCAGATTTTTTGTGATGTACAGCCACTTGAACCAAGGGTTGTTCGGCGGAAAGGAGTATTTCTCCGCCCTTCACCATCCAATAAATCCAAGCCGTTTCCAACTCGGACTGTCGGTTGATTTCGCGAACTGACAAACCACAAACTGGCATCGCTATGAAGACACCAATGCTGATGAAGCCCAAATTGAAAATCTATGCGGCACTGCTTGTCGCCACCATAGCACTGATGGTGGCTCTCGGACGCTGCAGCCGCCAATATGCGTCGAAGGAAGCGCAGAGCAGCGGCGGCGACACCATCGATGTGGCTATAGAGTATTCTCCCCTGTCGCTGTACATGTATGCCGACACCCTCGGCGGATTCAGCCACGACCTGCTGAATCTAATTGCCAAGCGCGAGCATCTGCACATCAAATTCCATCCGATGACGTCGCTCGACGGAAGCCTGAAGCAGCTGCGCGAGGGAACGGTCGACATCGTAGCGGCACAAATGCCGTCGACAAGCGATTTCAAGCAACAATATCTCTTTACCGACGCTGTGGCTATCGACAAGCAGGTGCTTGTGCAACGGCGCGGAAAAGACGGCTCTGTGGCTGTAAAGTCGCAACTTGACCTTGCCGGCAAGACGGTGTGTGTGGCAAACGGGTCGCCTGTGGCTACACGCATTGCCAATCTGGCGCGCGAGATCGGCGACAGCATCCATGTGCGTACGCTCGACAAGAGCCAGGAACAGCTGTTTCTGCTTGTAGCGGCAGGCGACGAGCTTTATGCCGTGGTCAGCGACAACACAGCACGCAGCCTTGCCGTCCGCTATGCCGACATCGACGTCAGCACCGCCATCAGCTTCAACCAATTCCAGGCATGGGCTATGGCAAAAAACGACACCGTCCTGCTGCAGCACATGAACAAGTGGCTGCACAACGTGAGGCAAACCGATGAATACAAGCAATTGAGGAAACGATACAATCTTTGAAAAAATGGAAATCAGAATAGATGATTTGAAGCGTATGCTTCCAAATCCTGACGCCGGGCATCCAACAGACGACTACTACTTGATGCTGGCACAATATGTCGACAAACTGTGGGCTGGCATGAAGGTGCTGCCAGAAGTGGGCGAAGGACTGCGCAAGCGCGTGGCACTCGACCTTGTGGGATATTTTCAAGATGTAGTGGCAGATGCCGGACTTTGGCGTTCGTTTGTCAAAATGTGCCGTCATCTCTACGGGCGTCCTGTGCCGTTCTACGATGAGCCTGACGGATATGTCGACGCGGAGCTGAATCAAATCGACGTGCAGTTCATTGTCTGGTACTCGCTGGAGTCGCACCTCGGCTTCATGGGACTTGTGTCGCCCGTCGACAGCGACCTGCTGCGGTTGTCGCATCAGGTCTACCGCCTGTTCGCATACATATACGATGACGCTCCGGCAGCATCCGATTTCAAGCCGCTTCAAGCTCGACCTTGACGACCGCGAGCAGGTGCGCAACATCTTCCTGACATCGGGATGGCTGTTCTGGAACAGTTACTTCATGCGCCCTGTCAGCAAGCATCACTATGAGCCGGAGGTTGATGAGAATGAAGAGCTGTCGGTCGAGGAGACGCTGACCGACGAGAGCCGTCTGCACACCACGTTTGAGCAGCCTACAGGACCGCTCGCACTGCTTGCCGACGAATGGCTGCGACTGATTGTCGACGACCGCATACCGGCGACGGCAAATCCGCACCGCGGTGGCGAACATGAATATTTCACCGCCTTGTGCCGTGCCACCGGCGGAGCCGATAGCGTTCTGCGCCACATACGACGATTTGGAGCGTTTTCTGTCGGAGCGACTCGGATGGGGCGACGAGCCTGGCGGACATTTTCCTCACCTGCGTGGACACAACAACTTCGTAATCTATGCCGACCGCCACAAGGGAATGATTATAGCCAAGGACATAGCGCAATACGTCAACCACCCTTCAAACACGGCTTTCGACGCCACGGCAACCGATGCCCACCGCCTCGTGATGGAGCAAGGGGTATGCCCTGTCGACCTGCTCCGCTATCTGTTTGACAACGATATGGTTCCGGCCGCCCGTTGGCCGTCGGCAAAAGACACGTCGATTCTTTACGACAACTGGGACTTCCTCGCTCGCTTGTATCTGCAAAAATACTATCGGGCAGATTAAACCAAAAGCCTCTTCTGATTGTCTATAATTGAAACGACATAAGTTTTTGACTATGGACAAGATGAAAACAGTGATTGCCGCTGCGATAGTCGCCGTGGGAATCGTAGTATTGGGGTTCTGCATCAAAGCCGGACTCGGCAGTTTCCTGCAAAATCAGAGGGTAGTGACCGTGAAAGGCTTGGCTGTGCGTGAAGTGAAAGCCAACAAGGTGATTTGGCCTATTGTGTTTAAGGAACTCGGCGACGACCTGCCGAGGCATCGAGGATTCAGAAATAAGCACAAACGTTGTGGTCACCGACCTTCAAGCCGACTCCTATAGTTCCAACCTCACACCCTATCGCTACCGCATCAATTCGGTTGTGACGGTCAACACCAAGAAGGTTGACACCGTGTTGAAACTTATCGAGAACCAGTCGTCGCTAATAGAGCAGGGCGTGGCAATCTCGTTCGACTACAGCGCCACCACTCAACACCGTGAAGCCTGAAATGATCAAGGAAGCGACGCAAAACGCTCGCAAGGCGGCGATGCAGTTTGCCGCCGACTCAGAGAGCAGCCTCGGCAAAATCAAATCGGCGTCGCAGGGACAGTTCTCTATCGACGACCGCGACCAAAACACGCCCTACATTAAGGAAGTGAGAGTGGTCACTACAATAGAATATATGCTTGAAGATTAACAATACAGACTGATTTATCAATGAAATCGCCACGCCGGAGTTTTCCAGCGTGGCGATTTCTTATGATGGGCCGTATATGCGGATTAGTGCTTAACGACGATTTGACGGCTTTCGCAGCCCGACAATGTATAGACTTTAGCGATATACGCACCTTCGGCAAGGTCGCTTACGTTGACCACATTGGTTGTGGTGCGGGCAACGGTACGACCGTCGAGAGTGAGCACCTCAACGCCAAGAATTGTGCCGTCGGCATTGGCGATGAGCAGTTCGCTTGCTGGGTTAGGATAGATGCGCAGACCTGCGATTTCCACCTTTGCCACCCCGTCGGCAGCGGCACCCTGTGCCACCTTGTCGAGATATAAAGTGCCTTTCTTGCCATATACGTTGCCAACCTGCTCCACAACGAATCCCTGAAGTGTGTAGCTGCCCTCTCCGATTCCTTCAAGTGAAGCCTTCACGTCTTTCCATCCGAGATAGTCGAGAGCGCCGAGCGAAACGGTTTTCTTCTCCGCTCCGTTAGCAAACACGGCTTTAAGCTGGTTGCCGCTCAAGTCGCCATAAACCTTCAGCGAAATCATGTTTGCGTTTGTAAACGCTGCCGCCGGCGCTGTGGCAAATTTCACAGCGGCGTTGCCGCCTTCCAATGCCTCAAACACATAATCCACCTTGTAGGCAGCCGCGCCTTCGAGTTTAGTCGATGTGTTGCGTGCCACAGTCAGCGTCTTGCAGCCTGCTGCAGCCTCTTCGTCTTTCACGAGCGCACCGTCAGCGTCGAGGTTGTCGACAGCCGTCACGACAGCATTGTCGACAGCGGCGTCGACAGCCGTAAAGTTGAACTTCATCGGCGCAGCCAACTTGATGCCGTTTTCATCGCAGACATCGCCCGAAACCTCTACAGTGTACTGTTCGCCGACAACAAGGTCTTTCGACAATTTGATTTGGAAATAGCCATAGTCGTCACCAGGCTTGCTGAACTTTCTTGAGCGCACAGAATAAGACTGAGCCACACCTGCGCTGTTTTTAATCACAATTTGATCCTGCAGTTTGGCGGTTGTTGGCTGACCGTTGAAACGGAACTCAACCAACGGAGTTTTATAATGCACCAATGCACCTTCCGACGGTGAACTTGCAGCCACCTCATACGTGTTGAAATTGTCGGTGCGGAACTGCATCACGAAGTCTTCCTTAAACTTCATACCGGCTGGATGCATAGCGTCCTTGCCGATACGCACGGTGTAGAGAGTGTTGGTATCATAAGCGCGTTTAGGCTCGAAAACGAGACGATACTGCGAGTCTTCCCAACGGATTGTTCCCTCGACAGCAGGAGTGATGGAGAAATTCTTCTCAACCGACTCAACGTCCATATCCCAGTTGAAGTCAATCACAACGGGCACGTTGCAAGCCAAATCAGCGTCGCCTTCTTTCCATACAGGTGAATATTTCACCACTTCCGGAGCAGTCGAACGAGTGCGGTCGAGCGCAAGGTTCTGGTAAGTGACGTTGTTGGCAGTCACATCCACCTCCTGCTCAAAAGCGTCATATTCCGGATGCGACACCTTAAGGGTATACTTGCCCGGCTCCACATCTTTGAACATATACACACCGTTGAAAAGCTGGTCGGTTGTGTAGGTGTGTTTCACCGCGCCGCCCTGCAACAGTTCCACTGTTGCGCCACAAACTGGCTTCATCTTGTCATGACCATAGAAGATATTGTTGTAGATAGGCTCTGTGCGGATAAGTCGGGAGTCGTAGAGCGAGCCGCAGACCACACCTGTTGCAAACGTTTCCGATGCCTTGAAGTATTCCATCACTGATTTGGTGAAGTGGTAAGCCTCAAGCCAGCAGTAGTCCTTGTTGAGCAGACGGTAAGTCTCTGGAATATAGTCGTGGTAAGAACCTTCGGAAAGCATTCCCGGCACAGTTAGCTTGCGGAGCACACCGAGTCCGACACCTACGCCCCAATCATAGAAATCGTAGTCGCCGGCGAGCCATGTGTTTGTGCTCGACCATGAAGTCACCTGATTCTCGAGCAGTTGCTTGTTGAGAATGAGCGACATCTCTTTGGCTTCTGGCGACACCGGGTCGTTTGTAAAGCCGCGGTAAAGCATCAACGGCTGGTTCACGCGGCTTGACGTACCTGTCGCGTTACTGTGGATTGAGAAGAAGAAGTCGGCACCGTAGGCATTTGCCTCTTCTCCGATTTCGTGGAGGCCACGGTCGTCGGCGGTTGTATTGGTGACACGCGACATCATCACTCTTGCGCCAAACTTCTGCAGCATGTCGCGGAGGTCAAGACCTTTGACAAGGTTTGAGTTCGATTCCCAATAACCTTCCGGGTCACCTTGCTTGAACGGAGGCACAGCCACGTTGCGGTCGTCACTGTCGTGTCCGCCATGACCTGGATTCACATAGATTTTCAAATCTTTCAGATTGGCCGCACCCACGCAAAGGGCTGCTGCCAAACCTAACGTTGTAACTGTCAGTTTTTTCATTTTCTTGCGGGTTTACGGTTTCTATTCAGAAATTTTGATATCCATAACGAAAAGACGACCGTCGATGGTGTTGTAGGCAATACGCGAGCCGTTGGCTGACGCCGAAGGATTCATTGTCATTGTCTCAGGCTTTGTGAGGGCATATTTAAACGAGCCGTCGGCCTTCAGAAGCATAATCTGGCACGACTCATACTGGTGGCCGTCGTTTGTGGCGCTCTCGGCAACCACATAGTCGTTGCCAGCCCAGCGCGGAGCCTCATAGCGTCCGAGCGATGCAAGCACGTTGCCTTCAAGGTCGCACACGTATGCGCCTTTGCCGCCGGCATAGAACAGGATTTTATTGCCGTCGGGCGACAACGACTCCCACATATATGTGTGGTCGGTAGCCACTGGCTGCAGTTGCTGCTCCTTGCCGTTGCGCACCACGATGAGTTGTGCGCCGCGTGCATACACGTATGTGCCTCCCTTACGGTCTGCCTTCAGTTTGCGTCCATTGTCGCTGACCGCGGCAAAACCGCCGTCGACAGCCACCGGAGCCTGCATTCCGCGGGCTTTTTCAGTGACAGCCATCGATGTGCGGGCCTCAAGGTTGTAGGCTTTCACCTCGCGGTAGACGCGCATATCTTCGCGAGTCTGCGACAAGAAAGACACGCACTTGCCGTCGCGCGAGAACGACGGATGGAATCCCGCCATATCGTCGGTTGCGATTGTTGTGGTTACGTCACTGCTGAAATCATAGAGTTTCAAGCCTTTGTAGTCTGCATGTGTGAACAGCAGTTTCTGCCCGTCAGCGCTGAGCACAGGATTGCAGATGCCGCTCTCCGTGCCTTTCAGCAATTGCTGCCGGCTGGTGATCTCCACTTGCTGCGCCGATGCCGCCAAAGTGCATGCAGCCGCAAGGATCAAAAGTTTAGTTCTCATAAGTTATGTTTAGAAATAGTTATTTCACGATGAATTTCTGCACAGAAGCGCCGTTTGCGGTGACAAAGCGGGCGTAGTAGATGCCTGCCTGCAGCGATGTCACATTGGCTGTAGCCACGCCTGCCGAGCAGTCGAGCGGCTGGCTGAGCACAAGCGCGCCGGCATTGTTGTAGACGCTGAGGGTGCCTGCGCCTTCGGCGGCGATGTTGAGCACGCCGTCAGCCACAGGATTCGGATAAAGACGCATCGACGATGCCTCGGCGTTCAGTGTCTCCACCGAGCCGTATGTGTTGTAGACGGCCTTGAACTCAGGCATGAGCAATTCGTATGCCTTGCCTTTGTCCGACTTGCCCAAATCCATACGGATTGCGTTGACGGTCAACGGATAGTTTGAAACGTCGTTGATGTCTATCACGCTCTCGAGCGGAAGCTCGAACGTGGACACGGTGTTTTTCGCCATCTCGTCGGTGGTGACGTTGACTGCCGGATAGGTCTTGCCTGCTCCGTTGGTGAATGTCAATGACAGGCGTTTCACGGTGGCGTCGCCAGGGTTTACACTGAAACGCAATGCCTTAGGCATACTCCACAGGCGTATCGACGCTTCGCCCTGTATGTATGCGCCGCGGCCAACGCCGTTGCCTGTGTAGGCGAATTTCAAGCCCTGCTCATACGCTGAGATGGCAAGGCCGGTGCCGCCTAATTGATTCATTGTCCACTTCTCCGGATATTCGCTGATGGCTGCCATTGTCTCGCCCTCCGGAAGTTCAACGGTGGCTGTCACCTGTGTCTCAACGGTCTGCAGACGGCCTGTAACGGTTGTTGTGCCGTTCTTGAGACCTTTCAGCACTCCGTTTTCAACCTTCACGATTTCCGGATCGGCAACTGTCCAGTCCAGACGTGACGGGTCGGTTACAAACGAGTCGAATCCCACTTTCGAGACAACTTCGATAGGATATTCACGGCCGTCGTTGAGCAGCTGCGGCACTCTTGCGCCCACCTCCGCTGAAATCACATTGATAGCCTTTTCCACTTTGATGCCGTTGTAGGTTGCGGTGAGCGTTGTTTCGCCCTCTTTTCCGAGGATGTTGATGCCTTCGTCTGTCACTTCGCCATATTCCGGAGCTATTGCAAACGTAACGTCCTCGACGTTCTCATTGATGAGTTCGCCGTATTTGTTGTAGCCGAGCACAATCGGTTTGTAGGATGAGTAGACCGGAACGCGGATTGTCGGGTCGAGGAATGCGATGGATGCTATCGTAGTGGCATCCTCTTCGGGTGCGGTTGAATAGACCATCCAGCCGTTTGCCACGGCGCGTGGTGTGCCCTCGGTCGTTTTATTGACAACAGCTCCCTGCACCATCAGCTGGGCAGAGCCGCCGGCGTCGACGTTGCACACGTCCCATGCGCCGAGCTGCTTGAGAATCTGACACATAACCGATGTCGTACATCCTGCAGACTGACCGTATACCGGGTCGGTCGACATGTCGATTGTAAACATATACAGAGTCTTGCCGTCCTGGCTCTTTCCGTATGCCGAGCGGCTGTAGACCTGCGAGTTGTATGTCTCGTCTTCGTTGCGTCCTGTAAGTTCGCCACCAACCATCACCATGGCATTGCCGCCGATAGCCTGCTCAAGGGTAATAGGCTGGTTTGTGGCAACAGAGTACCATGCATAGTTGACCGTCACCTCGTCGCCCACCTGCAGCTGCTCGAGCATTGTCTTGTAAGAGCCTGAGCCGGCGATGCAGATGTCGTAGTCACCGAGTGTGCCGGCGGTGGTGTTGGTGCGCACCGCCCCCACTGTCGCCACGATGTCGCCGTTCGACGTCCATTTCTGACCGTCTTTCAGTTTGAGGTAGACCTCGCATGTCTTGTTGTCGACAGTGGTCCATGCACCGTTGACATATTCGATTGTCTGGAATTTCTTTGTCGTGCCATAGAACGAGTTGTAAAGCGCCATTTCTCCGTTTGAACGGCAGAATTTGTTGACGAGATAGAACTCCGGCTTCTGGTCGGCGCCAAAGCGTGGCGACGAGATGTAGCCTTTCCACGACATTGACTCGATGTGCAGGTCTTTGTCGTATCCCAGACCTACCACGCCTGTGCGCGACGGATCTTCATTCCAGATGTCGTTATGGCAGTTGGTCTCGTTGACAATCTGACCGTTGCGCATACCTCCATTCATCAATGTGCCGAGAGCGAACTGTGAATTGAGTCCGGCTCCCGACACACACCAGAAGTTGCCGTTTTGAGCGCCGATTGGCTTCTTTCCGGCTTTCTGCATACGCGTGTAGGCATCGGCAAGTTTCTCTGTCGTACCGGTTTTCTCGTTTGCCTGCTGGGTTTCGATACGGTTGTATGGGTTTGTCAAATCTACTGTCATGTAGTTGATGTTCAACGGGAAGTCGGCAATGCGGATACGATTGTAGACCACGCCCGGTCCTACCTGCTTGCTTGTAATCAAATTGTAGGAGTAGTCCTTTCCGTCGATAGTGAATGTTTGGGGTGTTTCAGCCGCCGTCATCGACAGGGCGCACATGGAAACAGCCAATATGAGTAAACTTTT
>OKUC01001145.1_pt1 | contig 10606 bp, 7 predicted proteins | sample 1606761 | NCBI WGS metagenome assembly OKUC01 (sample SAMEA3882542, study PRJEB24775) | human gut metagenome | biome: human-associated habitat; feature: intestine environment; material: feces | place: Netherlands | collected 2009/2010 | reverse complement strand
CTTGTCGCCGCACTCGCACTCATGCCAGTGATTGGTGTCGTCATACTTCCACTCCGTGCCGTAGCTGTGGGTATGCGTGCTGCCTGTTGCCTTGTAAGTCACGATGACGGTCTTATCCGCATCCATTGTAACGTCCAGAACATTGGCAAGCACGGGCGTTGCAGCGCCGTTTACGGTGACCGTGTCGATCTCATAGCCCGCGTCGGGAGTAAAGATGATCGTTTCGGTCGAGCCTACTGCAAGTCCTGTCTTGCTCGCGGAGATCGTTCCGTGACCGCCGTTTACCTGCGTCGTAAGGCTATAGGTCGCAACGGGTGCGTCCTTATAGCTTGCCGCAAGCGCAACATCGTTTGCGGGCATGGTGAAGGTGGTGACGGCGCTTGCAGCATCGGCAAGAGTCACGCCGCCGGACTTCACGACCCACTTGTCAAAGACCTTGCCATCGGGAATTATCGCCGTGACGGTGATCTCAACGCCCGCAGCGGCGGAGGTAATGGCATTCCCCGATGCAGACGCCGTACCGCCTGTGACGGTAACTGCATACTCGGTCGCAGCGGGATTCTTCACAAACTTCGTCTCGCCGCAGTCGGTGCGCCGGCAGGTGTAGAGAATTCCATCGCTCTTGCCCTGTGTTGCCGGTTTGCCGCCGTCCCAATCATGGCTGAGCTTATCGATAACATGACCGTAGCGGAAAATCTGTCCGCAGCCTCTTGTACACTGATAGTCGCCGCTATAGCCTGTGGTGGTGCATCCGGGCTTAACCTCATTGACCAGCTTGTAGTTGCCGGCAATTTCGTGGAGGGACGGGGTAGCGGAGCCCTTCTTTGAGATCCTGTCGCACGCTGTGCAGTATTGGTTACCGGAATAGCCCTTCTCGGTGCAGGTTGCCGCTCTTACATCGCGCAGCTCAAAGGGGCCGCTATGCTTGAAGTCGCCGGTCTCGCCCTTTACGGTGCCGCCGCAAGCCGTGCAGCGGTAGTCGCCCTCATAGGCCCGGTGCCGGCAGTCGCCCGAATTGGCGTTATAGCGTTTGCCGCCATGGCTTGCATCCGTGGTGGCCGAGTTGGTCGTACCGTAGTAGTACAGCGGCTGCAGTGGACCGGTATGACCGGCGTTTGCAGGCGGGTAAATATCCGAACCGGCACTGATGACTTGGCCGCAGTCTGCGCAGGCGGTGTCGCCGGTGTAGCCCTTACGGTCGCAGATCTGCTCCTTCGCATTGAGCACCGTGGTGCCGCCGCTGTGGTCACAGCCTGCATAGACAGGCTCAAAGAAGAAACTGCCGCCGCCGGGGGCACCCATGGCGCTGAACTCTGGGATCGTGCAGCCCCACTCAAGGGCGGAGCCGTTGGTCACCAGCTTGAACAGGGTCTTCGCCTCATTGGTATTCCAATTTCTAGTAACAGGTATGATGTCATACTCATTGTATTCGCGGCGATACTCCACCTTCCAGCCGATGGCTTTCTGACCGGTTCTCTCCTCGGGATAAAGCCTGATCTTGTCGCCTGGCTTGACGATCATACGGGTTGCCCGGCCATTTTTCACCGTCACAAGGGCGGTGTCCTTTGTCCAATCGCCGTCAATTTTTTCCGTCTCTTTGTACTCGCAGACGCTGCATTCGGCCTCCATGCCGCCTTCGGCGCCTGCGGTGTCAGGGCACAAAACCACATTCCAGCGGCCCCAGCTATGGGGAACCATGATGAACTCCTCGCAGCCGGGAACCTTGCACTTTTCGGGGTGGGCATAGCCGGACTCAAGGATGAGCTGCTCCACCGTCTTGGTCGAGCCGCCGATGTTGAAGGTATACTCATAGATACTGCCGAAGCCGGTGCAGTCCCAGTTCCAGCCGTAATCATGGACATGGCTCTTCACAGGAACGATATAGTCGCAGACGGAACATCTGAGCACATCGACTCTGCCGCCGCCTACCGCGTCAAGGCTTCTGTCAAGCACAAAGGTATGCGGGAAGATGCGCTCCTTGGAGCCGGTGGTCATATAATGCGCTTCGTATTCGCCTGCTTCAAACAGGCACGGGAGCTTGTGACCGTCGCACTTCGGGTCGCCGCCCACGACACCGTTATGGGTATTCCCATGCTTATCGACCCAAGTGACCTTGTATTCCGGCGTTTTCTCGCTGTCTTCCGTGGGCACAGGCACACCCGCCTGCTTGTGGCTGTAGGCATGGGTGGCAGTCAGTTTTGCCTCCGCCGTTTTCATGGTGTCGGAAGGGTCGCCCTTTCTGCCGATGACGCAGTAGTAGGAGTAGTCCTCCTGGCAGGTTTGGGTGGAAACCGGCATCTTCAGTGTGGAGGTCGTCACACCCGTGTAAAACCTACCCTCTGGCAGCTTGTAGGGCGCCGCCGTGGGATGCTCATTATCCTTCCGATACCACTGATAGGTCAGCTCGTCGCCCTTCAGGCTTCTTGCCATGACAGAGAAGGTGACCGGGTTATTTTCATAGAACAGCAGGCCGTTTTCCGGCTCTTCGTTATAATCATCGTAGATGGAGGTCTTGCACTTGACGCCCTTGGGCTGGCGGGTGATGACGATGGAGCTGCCGCTGATGTAGCCGCAGACCTTGCACACGCCCTTGGCGTCAAATTCATGGTTGGCGGCATTCAGCTTTTTATCGTCACAATAGCGGCAGGGGTGCCAGTGCTGCGTTCCGTCGGCTGACCAGGACGAGGAAGCGATGTGGGTATGCCCGGCACCGCTGTGCTCTGCTTTCAGATGATCCTCAAAATCAGAGTCGCTGAAGCACCAGTCGTCATGATCGCAGCCCATCGCTCTCACGGCATCGAGGCAGCAGTCCTTGCAGCGCTGATCGCAGCCGTCCTCGCAGGGGTCGCTGTCGCAGAAGCACAGGCCGCAGTCCTCGCAGAAGTGATCCGCATAGTCCGTATCCATTGCACACATTCCCGCGGAGCAGTCGGAGTTGCCCTCGCAGCACTCCTTGCACAGCTCGCAGGTTTCGCAGAACTCGTCCTCGTCTTCCTTATCCGTGACCCAGCCGTCGCAGCCCGGGCAGATGTGCTCTTCCCACTCGGCGCTTTCCACGCAGGTCTCGCCGTCCGGGCAGCCGCCGCCCTCAGAGTTATCTCGGCAGCACTCAAGGCACAGGCCGCAGTCCTCGCAGGACTCCTGGTTCAGCAGGCATTCCTCACACTGTTCGCAGGCCGTGTGGCAATCGATGCAGTGGATGACGCCGGTATCATCGTCGTCCACGCACTCGTCCACCGAACCGAAGCAGGCGTTACACAGCGAGCAGTGCATCGGGTCGCTGTCATCGTTTGCGCAGTCGTCGCAGAAGCCGCAGGTGTCGCAGATGGTTATGGAGCAGCAGGGACCCTTATGGCATTCGCCGCACAGCTGGTCATCCTCGCCGATGTAGCACTTGGCGCAGGTGGAGCAGTGCGTATCCTCCATGCAGTCGGCGCATTTAAAGCACTCTGAGCACCAGTAGGGCGTGTCGCCCAGGCACAGACCACAGTCGTTGCAATGGGTCTCAACCCAGCAATCGTAGTTGCAGTCAATGGTGCAGAACTGGCAGTCGCAGCAATTCTCAGCCCAGTGGTAGTGGTCGCAGTTGGGGCAATCTCCGCCGGTGTCGTAGTCGTCCCAAAAGGCGTGGGTGGGAACCATCAGACTCGGCATCAGCGAGAGCAGCATTATAAGCACCAGCAGGATGCTGACGATGCGACTTCGTGTGTTCGTTTTTGTCATACTATCATTTCCTCCCTCAAAATCATTTTGAAGATTTGTCTATGCGTTTTGTGTTGCCTGATTTAAACACTGTCGATGACCGAAGCAAAGTAGTTTTCGGATACCGAACCGAAGAGAAAAGCGTCTATCAGACCCTCGCGCTTTGCCTGCCGTACCTTTTCGGTCAAATCTTCATCTGTATCATCATCCACAAAGAGAATGACACGACAGCTTTCCGTGTTCCGTTTTACCTTGTCACGGATTGCCATTCGTTCTTTGAACATCCATGGTGAATACGCCTTGACCTCCATTAAAAGCACATCCGGCCGATGCGTTTTGCACCACTCGGCGGTTGCGTCCGGCGACTCGGAAATCACAACTTGGCAATCGTCCAATTTTTGCATCAGCATTCGCTCCATGGTGTGCGCATGGATATCGCTCTGAATGTCCAGAACGATTTTTTTCATCATTCATCACCACCTTCTAAAAGCACAATCCTAATCTTACATTATCTATTATACTGATTTTTTGGCGTTTGTCACTGGCACTTGTGCCAGTAACAGAAGAAAAATCTCGATTTTTTCAAAAAATTTTTGCCTTTTGGGCGCGAAAAACCCCTTGACCATACAGCCAAGGGGTTCAGTTTTGCTTATTCGTCTTTTAAGGTGGTTACCATGAGCTTGTTTTCAATGGCGGTTGCAACCAGTGCTTCTCTGCTTTCAAAGCCGCCCTTTTCCACCATATCGTCCAGGTTCCAGCGAACGCCGTTTTTGGAGATGCCCAATTTATCGGCTATCTCCTGATAGGTGAAGCCCTTTATATAAAGGCGCAGGATGTCTAACTGCCGGGGCGAGAAGGCATCGGACATCGTACCCTCCATTTCAATGGCCGGAGCGGTATCGGGGAATACCTTTTCACCTGCAAGGGTGCGCTTTACCACGCTCATCAGCTCCTCTGTTCCGTGGTCCTTATACCACAGGCTGTCGGCAGCACCCATTTTGGCTCTTTGCAAAACTTCGGGATCGACAAGCGAGGTAGCCACAACGATTTTGATTTGCGGAAAAACCTTTTTGATGCGCTCTGCGGCGGCAAGACCGGAATGCTTATGATGCGTCTGCACATCCATAAGGACGAGCTTTACGGTGGCGTCGCAGTGCTTTTCCGCTTCAAAGGCGTCACGGAAAACGCCGACAAGATGAAACTCGCCGTCTGCCGCAAGACGATCGACAAAGTGCTTTTGGATGTATAGATCATCCTCTACAAGTATGGTGTTTATCATAGGCTAATCTCCTTTGCGGGAATCGTAATCAGAAGAGCAAAGCGTGGATTGTGCGAAATATGCATTTCACCGCCGGAGCTTTCAATACTGCGGCGAAGCGTTGACAGGCCACTGCCTTTCTTTATCGGCTCTGTGGGTATTTTGCCGTTGTTGGTTATGGTAACATCATAGCGTTCGCCACGCTGGGCAATGCGGATATATACCTCATTCCCGTCTGCGTGCTTGATGCAGTTGGTCACGCACTCCTTGGCGGCGGCAACGGTCAGTTCCTCGGCGGCGGTATCGCGCGGAAGATAGCCCTCGACCTCAACGGCTACGCCGAGCTGCTTTGCGGTCTGCTGCACCTCCTGCATCGTGCCGACGGAGGTGACGCGGTTGCTTGCCAGCATACCGACGGCGTTTTGCAGGGCTTCGAGCTTTCTCTCGGTGTCCTCGCCGCTGCCGATGATGTCACGAATGGTCAGGAGGCTCCGCCCGATGGTATCGTGAATATAGACCTTTAGGTCAAGGCTTTCTTTCTCTTTGACATCGTTCTCCATGCGAGCGTACATCTTCCTGAGCTTTCGATTGACTTCTGCCAGTTCTTTATTTATTTCCTCTTGCTTTTGGTAGCCGTTATACAGCTCGGTTACATTGTGCGCCGTTATCTGTTGCCAGCGGTCATCGCTCTCCACGGTGATAGTTTGTGTGCGAAACTGCCAGACGGTCTTGTCGGGCAGGATGTAGCAATCATCCTTGACGGTTACGGATCTGTCCGGCACGCTCAGGGCATTTTCCATATCGCTTTTGATTTGCAGCTCGTGGCCGCAAAGGGCAAAGGAGAGCCTGCGCATACGGTTGTTGCACAGGATGATCCTGCCGTTGGGGTCGGCAAAGCAGATGCCCATAGGCAGCTTATCGGTTGCTTCCTTAATGGAGAACGGCGAGAGCTCGTTCTTTTTACGGCGGTATTCCCGCGGCAGAGCAATGGCAAAGTGAACTGCCGCAAGGAAAATGGCAGCGGCAAATATCAGCCACGGTGCGCCCAGCAGAAATGCGTCCCCGATATTATCGGGATCTGCCCGGGAAACGGAGAACAGCAGTGGGATCATCACCGCCATAACCGCCAGACTCAGCAGGCTGCGCACCGGCTTATTGCTGCGAAGAAGCTGATACATAAACAGCCCGATTTCAAGGACGATCTCCACAAGCATGATAAACGGCAGCATAGTCTGCCAAAATTCAGAAAGGGAAGAAAATGCACTCATTTCCTGTCACCTTCTTTCGCTTCAAATACAAGGCGCTGGTATTCCTCGTCATCCTCTTTTTCACAGCGGATACTGTCTCCGCTTGCCAAAGCGGAAAGGTCGGCCTTGCAGCACACATTCAGTGACAAGCGCAAGCCGTTTGCCTTTATGAGGCTTACCTGTATGCCTGTTAAATTCAAAATGTCGGCTTCAATAACCGATTCATAAAAATCAAATACAGCAGTCGCCGTTTTGCCGGAGAGCATGGAAAGAGACTCGTCCACATAGAGCGAGCTGCGGACGCCCAACAGCTTTAGCGTTTGGAGCGATTCATTGAAGGCACGGTGGAGTTCCGTTGCCGCTATTTTAATATCTCGGTCGGTAAGGAGCGTCAGATGCTTGCGGCGTTTAATATAGCTGCACAGCACGGCAATCTCGGCAAGGAGCGTTTTGGCGCTGTCGGGATCGGTGCTTGAGATTCGGCGGTATTCCTTAGTGAGCTCCGCAATGCGGTCGATCTGCGTCTGCGTAGCGGAACGCAGGAGATCATACAGGCGGTTTTGCTCCTCCACCTTGCGGCGCTTGGCTTCACGCTTGTATTCATAACGGAGTATTTCGTTCCTGTCGGCAAGCTCGTCTGCAAGAAGCTCAGAGTCCTCCTTGATGTCACGCAAAGCCGACACATCCTCTGTCCATACGGCATAGCCGCCATCAATGGGCATGGTGTGAACGGTCAAGCCGCCCATCGTGACCGGGCTTTGCTCGGCTTTTTTCATCGTTTCCTTTGAGATAGGCGCAGTGTTTACAGCTGCATACCGAACGGTAAAGTCCTTGTCAGTAATCTCTGCCGATGTGCCGACAGAGGAGGCAAACAAGTCCACATAACGGCTGTTTGAATGTATATATCCGCAGGCGATGCAAAACTCAAAGGTCAGAATATACATCACACTTTGGAATGCGGCAATATCGCCGAACAAGTGGAGCAGCCAATCCGCACCCGCATAGTAAAATGCGCTGTAAACAATCGCCAGCAGCATAGGAACAATGGGCAGAAAGTGGAGCCTTCCTTTTTGCACACGGCATTTGAAAAACATAATTACGAGTGCGGCAAAGGCACATAGTACCTGCCAGCCCACACTAATGAAGTAGCCTATCGAGTAACCGTTGTTTTTGTCTGTCCACACGGCGGCGTCCTTCGGAAAGGTAAATACGAATTGGTGCAAGTCATTTGTAAGCACGAGCAGAAGCAATACGCCGGAGATGATCCACAGAACCGACATTCCCTTGGGAAATTTGTATTCGTCCGGCTTTCCCAATGACATGGCAATCAGCAGTGCCAGCATAGGCACAAACAGCATGGGCAGATAGAACAGATACCACAGGTAACGGACGGCATCCGGCTGCCAGAATATAAAATACTTTGCCGAACGGACTACCATCCATATGATGAGCAGTACTGCGGTGACCGTCATAAACCTGCACACCTGCTTTTGCACGATCCGCTGACGGACGGAGAGCCCCCAGGCAGCGAATAGGCCAATATAGATAAAGCTGCGCAGATAGGAAAACAGCATCGGGTAGAAGCTGCCCCTGCCTACAATTCGGAAGCAATATGCCAGTATCACGGCAAGTACAGCGATGCCGCTTGTTATGATAGTATTCTTTTTCTGTTCGGTCATAAACATACCCCATTTCGCCTTCATTCGTTTTTGTTTTTCCTTGGGTATACCTTTTCAAATTAATCTATAGCATAAATCCGTCTGTTTCTCAACTGCCTCTTATAAGGCTTTGCACAAAAGCCACACTTTTTACCCACAACAGAGAAAAAGGGCGGTCTTTGACCTGCACAAGTCGAACTGATTCCATCTTATACTCTGCCTTGATAGAGTTATTTGTCTTTCCTTTCTGCTGTAGTTATTTTTCAGTTGGGTAAGTTCACTTTCTCCTTCCGTCATGACAGGTGGCACCTGTCACTTCGTCGTCGCAAACTCCGCACTATTCGTTTTGCTAAAGAGTTTGTCGGATATCCTTTTGTTCGCCGCCTGACCTGCGACATCGTTGTCCATGCAGAGATAGACGGTGTCGATATTGGAATTCGCTTTCAGCATTTGAAACAGCACCTGATCCCCGACACAGCGGGCGGCAGCGTAGCTGTGACTGCGCCAATTTTCCTTGTGCAGAGAAATAAAGGACCGCATATCTGATTTCTCCTTTTTAGGGTAATAAAAAAGGCAGATAGATTTTTGCTTTCTATCTGCCTGTGTATCTGATATTTACTTTTCGGGAATTCAAGTCTATCCACAAAGGGAAAACGGCGATTTTACATCTGTGTTTTGGTACAGAGAAAAATCGCCGTTTGGGTAGCAAAAAAGCCCGATATATTCGGGCTTTTCGCAGGAGACATCTTTTTTGTCTCCACATTATGGCGTTCCCGAGGTGATTCGAACACCCGACCTACCGCTTAGGAGGCGGTCGCTCTATCCAGCTGAGCTACGGAAACAAAGGCCGAGAGCAGCCCTGCTCTCAACACGATTGCTCCGGAACGTCGGCGAAAACGCTTCTGGACGCTTTACGAAACGCCGTACTGCTTCCGATAAGCCAGCATGGCATCCAGATGTTCCTGACCCGGAATGATGCCGTTCCGAATTGCCTGAATGATATCCTCCATGGTAACGATGGAATACACCGGAACGCCGTACTTCTCATACACGGCCTGCACGGCGGACTTGTCGCCCTCCAGCGCACGCTCCATGCGGTCTACGGTGATGACCATACCCGTGATGTCCACGTCTGCCGCACCCTTGAGCTTGGGATAAACCTCAGCCATTGCCTTGCCGGAGGTCATAACGTCCTCGATGATGACAACACGCTCGCCGTCCTCCAGCTTCTTGCCGACAAACATGCCGCCCTCGCCGTGATCCTTGACTTCCTTGCGGTCGAAGCAGAAGTTCACGGTTTTCCGGTACTGGTCGGAGAGTGCCACAGCTGCGGCAGCTGCCAGCGGGATGCCCTTATAAGCCGGTCCGAACAGGGTATCCACCGGAATGTGGTGTTCTTCAATGCATGCGGCATAGTAGCGGCCCAGCTGCATGAGCTGGTTGCCGTTGTGATAGTTGCCAGCATTGATAAAATACGGAGCCTGTCTGCCGCTCTTGAGGGTGAAGCTGCCGAATGTCAGCACGCCGCAGTCCACCATAAAGCGCAGAAATGATTCTTGATAGGTCATGTTCCAACGTCCTTCCTAACTCTGATTCCTTTTCATTATACTTGGTTTTCCCGCTCTTGTCAAGCCCTTTTCCCAAGATTTCGGCGGAATCGCCTCAATTGTCGCTGAGGTCGATGCGCTCCTCCTGATTGGAGAACGCCGCCTCGAGGATTTTCCCGTAGAAACCGGCGGGGTTGCGCATGATCTGCTCGCCCAGATACTTTGCCTGGGTATAATCCGGCGCATAGAGCTTCAGATCCAGCAGGTCGTCCTCCAGATCGAGGCAGCGCACATGGACATAGTATCCCTTTTTCAGCGGGATATATTCCAGCTTGACCTCGCTCTCCCGCTTCAGCCGTGCGAAGTACTGGAGGGCGGCGGAAACCAGCTTGTCCCGATACGCTTTTCCCACGTAGTTGCGCAGCTCTCTCGCCGTCTGCACGCCCGGCTCCATGAGCACATATTCCTCCACGCCCTCCGGCATCCGGCGCAGCTGCACGGAGCCGTGTTCGGTGAGATAGGAAATGGATTCCTGATAGGCAAAATAGTTGATGATGTTGCTGCCCACTGCAATGTCATACAGCTGGCTCACCTGCACCGGTCTGTCGATGCGATAGAGAAGATAGCAGAGAAGAATGTTCGCCATATGGGAGTCCATAATCGGCGGTGTTGCCATCTTCGCCATTTTCAAAAGATTTTCTTCCTGCACTGCTGCCACCTCAAATCAGCCTGCGAAATGCGGATAGTCCATCATGTGGGAGAGCAGCGCCACGTTGACGGCGGCCTCCACGCACGGGACAGCACGGGGCACGATACACGGGTCGTGCCGGCCGTGGATCTGCAAAACCTCGTTGGTCTTTGCCCGAAAGTCCACGGTCTCCTGCGGCTTGGCAATGGAGGCGGTGGGCTTAACGGCAACATTCATGGTGATGGGCATGCCGGAGGAGATGCCCCCCAGAATGCCGCCATGGTTATTGGTCTTGGTCATCACGTGACCGTTTTCGTCAATATAGAAGGGATCGTTGTTCTGGCTTCCCACCATTTCCGCCACCTGAAAGCCTGCGCCAAACTCCAGTCCCTTGACGGCGGGAATGCCGAAGACCAGCTGGGCGATGGTGTTTTCCAGTCCCTCGAAAATGGGCGAGCCGACCCCTGCCGGAACATTCACAGCGACGCATTCAATGAGTCCGCCGA
>OKUC01001144.1_pt1 | contig 10614 bp, 8 predicted proteins | sample 1606761 | NCBI WGS metagenome assembly OKUC01 (sample SAMEA3882542, study PRJEB24775) | human gut metagenome | biome: human-associated habitat; feature: intestine environment; material: feces | place: Netherlands | collected 2009/2010 | reverse complement strand
TTGCCGTCCTCCAGCATACGGCGGACGGTGAGGGTGTCGCCGTTCTTCCTGATGTCGGCCACATAGGACACCTGGGGGATCTCCAGCTTTTCGGCGATCTGGGGGCCCACCTGGGCGGTGTCGCCGTCGATGGCCTGACGGCCGCAGAAGATGATGTCGTCCTTGTCCACGCCCAGGTTCTTGATGGCGGCGGCCAAAATCTGGGAGGTGGCGAAGGTATCGGAGCCGCCGAACTCACGGGCGGACACCAGCACGGCCTTGTCCACACCCATGGCCTTCAGCTCCAGCAGCATACCGGCGGCGGGAGGGGGGCCCATGGACACGGCGATAACGGGGCAGCCCAGCTGGTCCTTCAGGGCCAGGGCGGCCTCGACGGCGTTCATATCGTCGGGGTTGATGATGGTCTGCATGGAGGCGCGGTCCAGCGTGCCGTCGGCGTTGACGGCCACCTTGCCGGAGGTGTCGGGCACCTGCTTGACACATACGATAAGCTTCATTCTATTCTTGCTCCTTTCCGCATTACTTCAGCAAATTGCCGGAGATGACCATCTGCTGGACCTGAGAGGTGCCCTCATAGATGGTGAACACGCGGCAGTCGCGGTACTTACGCTCGACGGGGTACTCCTTGATGTACCCGTAGCCGCCGTGGATCTGCACGGCCTTGGCGGCGATCTCGTTGCACGTCTCGGAGGCGAAGTACTTGGCCATGGAGCAGTACATGGAGGCGTTGGGGTCGTTTCTGTCCTTCATCTGGGCGGCCATATAGACCAGCTCCTTGGCGGCGGTCAGCTTGGTTGCCATATCCGCCAGCATGAAGGCGATGGCCTGGTTCTTGCAGATGGGCTTGCCGAACTGAACGCGCTCCTTGGAGTATTTGATGGCCTCGTCCAGGCAGCCCTGGGCCAGACCGATGGACTGGGCGGACACACCCAGACGGCCGCCGTCCAGCGTCTTCATGGCGTTGATAAAGCCCATGTTCTCCTTACCCAGCATATCGCTCTTGTGGACGCGGACGTCCTCCAGCACCACGTCGGAGGTGGCGTAGCCCACCAGACCCATCTTGGCCTCGTGCTTGCCGCAGGAGACGCCGGGGGCCTTCATGTCCACGATAAAAGCGGAGATACCCTTATTGCCGCGGCTCATGTCGGTCTTGGCGTAGACGATGCAGTAGTCGGCCAGGGGTGCACCGGAGATAAAGCACTTACGGCCGTTGAGGATGTAGTCGTCGCCATCCTTCACGGCGGTGGTGACCATGCTGCTGGCGTCGGAGCCGGCGCCCGGCTCGGTGAGGCCGAAGACGATCTTCACCTTGTTCTCCACGGAGGGACGGAGATACTTCTCCAGCTGCTCGGGGGTGCCCGCCTGCATCAGGGGGCCGCCGCCCAGAGAGTTGGGGGTATTGGCGTACAGGCTGGCCACAGCAGAGACACGGGCGATCTCCTCGATCATGATGACATAGGCCAGGGTATCGGCACCGGCACCGCCGTACTCGCGGGGGATCTTCAGGCCAAGGAAACCGCACTTGGCCATCTTGTCCACGATCTCCTCGGGAAACTCGCCGGTCTCCTCCACCTTGTCAAGGACCTCGGTGGTGAGCTCGGTCTCGGCAAACTGGCGGACCAGCTTGCGGATCATTTCATGCTTTGCGTCGAAAATCATAGTTTTCCTCCTGTTAAAGTATGGGTCACTGCTCTGCTCAGCAGGGGATCTCGTGCTTGGACTTGCCCTCTGTCAAAATCTCATAGATGCTGTTGACGCCGCACTCGGCCATCTGCTCCGCGGCCTCTTCGGTGAAGAAGGCCATGTGGGGCGTGTGGTAGACGTTGACGAAGGAGCGCAGGTACTTCAGCTTGAAGTAGGGCATACCGGGGGTACGGATGATGTCCTCATCGTGGGGAACGTGGATGATGCCAGTCTCGCCGGGGAAGGCATCCATGAACAGCGCGCCGAACTTGCCGGACTCCACCGCCTCGGTGACGGCATCGATATCCATCAGCTCGCCCCGGGCGTTGTCGATGAACACCACGCCGTCCTTCATCTTGGCGATGGCCTCCCGGTCGATCATGCCGGTGGTCTCCGGCAGCAGCGGGGTGTGGATGGTGATGATGTCGGACTCACGGTACAGGGTGTCCAGGTCCACATACTCGGCGTACGCACGGACGGCGTCGTTCTCATAGACATCGTTGGCGATGATACGGCAGCCGAAGCCGCTGAGGCACTTGATGATGGTGAAGCCGATCTTGCCGGTGCCCATGACGCCCACGGTCATGGTGCGCAGCTCGCGGCCCATCTTGCCCTTCAGGGTGAAGTCGTTGTCGTTGGTGTTGTACAGCGCCTTCTTGAACTTGCGGATGCACATGAGAATGGCCATAACGGTGTATTCCGCCACGCCGTTGGGCGCGTAAGCGCCGTTGCACAGGCGGAAGCCCAGGGAACGGGCATAGCCGCAGTTCATGTGGTTATATCCCACGCAGCGGCTGGCCAGCACCTGCACGCCATAGCCCTTCAGCTCGTCCAGAACGGCGTTGGAATAGTCGCTCTGGCCCAGGGTGGTAACACCGTCGCAGCCGGCGGCCATATGGGCGGTGGTCTTGTCCAGATTTGCGGGGGTGGAGATCAGCTCGATACCGTATTTCTTGCACAGGCCCTCGATGACGGGCTTCTCGTCGGGACGTACTTCGTAAGCAGCGATCTTCATGATTTTTCTCCTTCACATTCCGGGGGCGGCGGCGCGCTCCTCAACGCGCCGCGCCCTTATAGTTTGCTTTTCCTCAAGTCGCCGGGTCAGTTTGCGTTGATCTTTCTTCTCCAACGGCGGAAAGATTTTTCGCCAAGACGAGGCGCAGGGGCGCAGGCGTACTTTGTGTACGTCAAGTACCTGCAACGAAGTATTGGCGGAAAAGATCCCGCCGCCGCCGTCAGTCTTTCAGGGAAGGATCCATGGGCACCGCCTCGCCGGCGGCGATCATGGCGGCCACCTGCTCGTCGGTGTAGCCCAGGTTCTTCAGCACCAGTTCGGTCTGCTCGCCCAGGTACGGACCGCGGTTGTAGGGAGGCAGCTCCGTCTCCTCGAAGATAACGGGAGGCCGGACCATGGTGCGCTTATTGCCGTTGGAATATTCCATCTCGTAGAAGCAGCCGGAGGCCCATGCCTGCTTATCCACCAGCAGCTGATCCCAGGTCTGGGCCACGGCGTAGGGCAGATCGTTGGCGTCCATCAGCTTGCACCACTCGTCCAGGGTGCGGCTGGCCATCTCGGCCACCAGGAAGTCGTAGAACTCCTCGATGTTGGCCTGCAGGTTGGTCTGGGGATAGTAGCGGGGATCCTCGGCCAGCTCGGGGTGGCCGATGGCGTTCATAAAGATGGGATAGTGGCGGTTGTACTGGGGCATGGCGATCTGGAGCCACTTGTTGTCCTTGGTCTTGTGGGCCACCACCAGCGGATTGGGCAGGGTGCGGCGGGACAGGGGGTACTGGGTGGTGGGATCGCCGTACTGGCTGGCCTGCAACAGCAGGGACACATCCCAGATGGCGCTGTGGAACAGGGAGACCACCACGCGGTCGCCGATGCCCGTCTCGCGGGCGCGATACAGGGCCGCCAGCACGCCGGAGGCCAGGTACATACCCACCTGATGGTCGCCGAAGCCGGCGATGGTCAGCATGGGCAGGGCGTCCTTATCGAACAGGGTGCCCAGGATACCGCCGCGGGCAAAGAAAGCGGTGAAGTCAAAACCGGGCAGGTCCTTGTCGGGGCCCTTCTCGCCGTAGCCGGACACGAAGCCATACACCAGCCTTGGATACTTGGCGTGGAGCGTCTCATAGTCCAGGCCGGCCTTCTTCAGGGGGTTCTGCCGCCAGTTGGTGATGAAGATGTCCGCCTCGGCGATGAGCTTTTCCAGGGCCTCACGGCCGGCGGGGGTCTTGGTGTTCAGGCAGACGCAGGTCTTGCCGGCGTTCTCCAGATCGTAGGAGGTGTTCTCCTTCTGATCCTGGGGACGGCCCTCGTTGACAGCGGTGTAGCGCAGGGGGTCGCCGGCGGGGGCCTCGACCTTGATGACCTCGGCGCCCAGATCCGCCAGAAAGCGGGCGCAGCAGGGGGCGGCGATAAAGGTGGCCAGCTCCAGCACCTTTACGCCCTCGAGGGGACGCTTTACTTCACTCATATCGTTCCTCCATGTATGTTAATAAATGGTGTGTTGCTTACATTTTCAGCAGGTCGCGGAAGGTCTCGAGGTTGGTTCGCACCTGCTCAAACCGCACCATCTGACGGTCCACCTCCACCAGCGTCAGGGGCAGGTCGGCGGCCTCGCAGGCCTTCTTGATCATCACGTAGTCGAACTCCTCCGGGTCGCAGAACTTGGTCAGCACCACCAGAACACCCTTGGCGCTTCTCGCCTTGGCGGTGTCCACGATCCACTTCACCCGGTTCTTCTCCTGATCGTACAGCACGGAGCAGTTGCCCATGGCGGCGAACTTCTCGGCCAGCGCGTTCAGGGCGTCATCGCGCTCCGGTGCGTCGGTGCGGTACTGGCGGGACTGGGCGGCCACGTCGTCGGCCACGATGTGCAGACCCATTTCGTCCAGAATGGCGTTCAGCGCCGGGGCGTCCGTCAGGATACCGGAAATGACGATGGGCAGCTTCTCCGCGGCGGGAGTCTGGGCTTCCAGCTTCTCAATGAGCGCCTCCACCAGCTCCGTGTGCTCCTCCTTGGTCATGAAGAAGGCGCTCTTGAAGATGTCGCTGCGCTGGGCGGCGGTGATCTCCGGGTGTCCGGCCAGCAGCTCGTCTATCTTCCGCATGGCGGCGTTGTGGCGGTTGTAGATCTTGATGGAGGCGAGCAGCTTCTCCTCGGAGAAGGCGCCGCCCAGCTTCTCCAGGTCGCGGATCACGCGCTCATACCCGGCCTTGGTATAGGCCACGCCGTAGGCGGGCTTGCGGTTCTGGGGATAGGTCATGGGGATGAAGGGGATGGACGGCACGGCGTACTTCCAGTTCTCGCCCACGGTCTTGAGGGTATCGCACAGGGAGGGGATGACGATAGCGGACGCGCCCTCGTAGGCACCGTTGATGCCCAGCTCCAGCAGGGACTGGACGATGGCGCACAGGAAGGCGGGACAGTATTCCTTGGCGCGGTTCAGCGCCACATCGCCGCCCCAGGCTCCCATAGGCACGAAGCCCATGGCGTGGATAAGCTCCTCGGGAGTGTAAACAGGAGCGCACAGGACGATCTTTTTGCCCTGCGACAGATAGCCGTCCATCTGCGCGCGGGGAGAGGCGGCCACCTCATGCAGCTTGTTGAGGATGTCGTTCATGGCTTACACTCCTTTCGCAGCCTTGTTGGCTTCCATGATCTCCGTCAGACCCTGCACACGGGTGTCGTACTGGGCCTCGGAGAAATTGCGGGGGTCGGCCTGATCGCCGTCGAAGCTGACCACGGGGATATCGCAGGCCTTGCCGATCTGGCGGCTCATCTCGTACATGAAGCCGCTCCACAGCTTGCAGGAGCGGTTGGTATGCACCAGCATACCCTCCACGTGGTTGTCCTTGCAGAGCTTGATGCGCTTGTCGCGGCTCATCTCCAAATTGATGGCGTTGGGCACCTTGCAGTAGGCGCGGATCATCTCGTCAAAGGTGTTGTAGTCGAAGCCGAAGGCGTCGGCGTAGATGGTGGTGACCATGTTGATGCCACGGGACTTCAGGCCGGTGCTGGTGGCGCGGAGGTACGGCCAGCAGGCGATGCCCTCGAACATGATACGGTACTTCTCCTCCGTGCGGAAGGTGGAGGTCCCGTTCTTGTGGTTGTCCTCATACTCCTTCAGCAGCGTCTCCATGGCGTCGGCGGCGGTGGACTTGCCCCGGGCCGTGACCATGACGGCCATGTGGTTCAGCAGGTCGAAGCCGTTGAAGGGAGAGGGCACATACCTGGCGCAGCCGGTGGCCGCCAGCCATGCGCGGCTGGAGCGGCAGCTGAAGCCGGTGACCTCCTTGAACTTCTCGTCGGACCACTTCTTGCCGGTGATCTCCTCCAGCTGCTTCACGGCGTCCCAGAACTGGCCGGTGACGTAGGCCACCTCCGCGTCGGACACCTCATAGTCGGGGTTAAAGGGGATATCCAGCAGGATCATGGGGATATTCAGCTCACGGGCCAGGTTCTCATACCACTTGATCATGCAGGAGCAGATGTTGCTGCAGCACAGCAGCACGTCGGGCATGGCCACGTCCTGCTCGGGACAGGACTTCAGCTTGGCGTAGGCCAGCGACACGCGGGCATAGGCGCAGATGTCGTTGGAGTAGCCCTCGGACTCCGCCACCTCGCACATTCTCGTGCCCGCGCCGCGGGCGGCGATGCCGGCGGCCTGATTTTCGGGATACACGGTGGCGATGCCCATAGTCTCCGGGATCTCCACAGGGAAGTTGCTGGACACCCAAGCCACCTTCTCGCCGCGCTTCTTGGCCTCGATGGCATCCACATAGGCGTCCGCCGCGATCTTGCCCAGCTTATACTTGGCGGAATTGGGATCCACCGGCTTCGGGGCCTTCTTCACTTCTTCTGCCATTTCAGTTCCTCCTCACAGCTTTTATCGAAACATATTTCTGTTTATTCATGTCGTCTGCTTATATGCCCACAGGGCCGCGCCGATGGTGCCGAAATACTGGGCCAGCGGGTCCACGCTGACGGGGACGTTCAGCTCGTCGCTGAGGGCCTGGCGCACCGCGTCATTCCGGGCCACGCCGCCGGAGAGACAGACCCTCTCCGTGACGCCCGCCCGCCGGGCCAGGGCCGCCACGCGGCTGGCCACGCTGCGGCAGATGCCTGCCACCAGGTCGGGGCGCTTGACGCCGTTAGCCAGCTGGCTGATGACCTCGCTCTCGGCGAACACCGTGCAGGTGCTGGAGATAGCGGCGGGGGCCGCGGCCTTGGCGGCCTCGGTATCCAGATCGTCCACATCCAGGCGGAGGATAGAGGCCATCACATCCAGAAACCTCCCCGTACCGGCGGCGCACTTATCGTTCATGACGAAGTTCACCATCTTGCCGGAGGGCGACAGGGCGATGACCTTGGCATCCTGCCCGCCGATGTCGATGACGGTACGCAGGTCCGGGAACACAAAGCGCCCGCCCAGGGCGTGGGCCGTCAGCTCGCTGATCTCGCCGTCGGCGCCCTCGTAGTTTTTGCGGCCGTAGCCGGTGACAAAGGCGCAGGCCATATCGGCCCGGGTCAGGCCGCTGGTCTGCCACAGCTGCGCCAGCGCCTCCTCCGGCCCGCCGGTGCCCAGGCCGCCGGTTTGGAGGCTGTGGGCCACCAGCTCTTTTCCGTCTTTAAGAACGGCGCACTTGGAAGTGGTGCTGCCGATGTCGATACCTAAGGTGTACATGGGGTCCTCCCTATTCTGTGCGATCGGGCAGAAATACCCTCTCCCGCGGTGCGGAGATACTACGCGCCGCACTGGTCTTACCAGTTTACTTATATTATACGGGTTTGTGAAATTTGCGTCAATTATGCGAATTGCCAAAGAAATAACAATTATTTGTGCATTGTACCGAGCCGCACTTTAAATGATTAAATCTTTCCGGATTTTTCCGGGACAATGTTGCGTTTTCTTTGGAAACTCGTCATGGCAGTATGGGAAAGCCGCATGGCGCGCTCGCGCCATGCGGCTTTCTGCGGTTCACGGCTCCAGGTCGTGTTTGTCCAGCTTCATGTTCCGGTAGGCCTTGGGCAGGCCGGGGGCGATGAGGGGAAAGGTGTTCTCCGTGTCAGACGTGGGCTGAATGTTATAGGTGCCGTACATATTCACCAGGTCAAAGCTGCTGCGCGGTACGCCGGGAAAGTGGTGGACGTCCGGTGTAGCGTCATAGGGAAAGCCCTCCCGGCTGCGCTTGCGTTTGGGCATAAAAATCACCTCCGGCCTTAGTATGGCCGGAGGCGGTTGGTTTATGAGCTTCAGCGGTAGACCTCCGCGTCAAAGTCGCGGACGATCTCATCCCGCCTTTCGTCGCGGACGTAGACGCAGTTCGTCTCGTCAAAGGCCAGGCGCATGGCGAAATCCTTGGCCTCGTAAATATCGTTTGTCTCGAAGAAGTCGCGATAGGCCTCCTCCGGCTCGTGGCTCTTGCGCCAGATAACGTGAAAACGCATAGAAATTCCTCCTGCAAAATGGGGGTAATTTTTAGTATACCCCCGCCGGAAGCAAAAAGCAACGGTGGGTTTTGCCAAAAAACACAGTCAAAGTTCGTCACATTTTCCCCCGGGAAAGTTGTGATTTCTTCTTTCCCTGCCCCACAAGATATTGTATAATAGCAGACGATATTTTGGAGAGACAGAGGTGGATCAGGGTGAAGATCGGATTTGACAACGAAAAGTACCTGCAATTACAGGCGGAGCACATCACGGCGCGGCGCGCCCAGTTCGGCGGCAAGCTGTATCTGGAGTTCGGCGGCAAACTCTTTGACGACTACCACGCATCGCGCGTGCTGCCGGGCTTCGCCCCCGACAGCAAGGTGCGCATGCTCATGGAGATGCGCGACGAGGCGGAGATCATCATCGCCATCTCGGCCGACGACATCGAGCGCAACAAGCGCCGCGGCGACCTCGGCATCACCTACGACGACGACACCCTGCGCCTGATCGACGCATTCCAGGGCTGCGGGCTGTACGTCGGCAGTGTCGTCATCACGCACCACCGCGGCCAGCCCGCGGCGGAAAAGTTACAGCGCCGGCTCGAGACGCTCGGCATCCGCGTGTACCGGCACTACATCATCCCGGACTACCCGTCCGACGTCGCGCGCATCGTCAGCGACGACGGCTTCGGCCGCAACGACTACATCGAGACGACGCGCAGCCTCATCGTCGTGACCGCGCCCGGCCCCGGCAGCGGCAAGATGGCCACGTGCCTGAGCCAGCTCTATCACGAGCACAAGCGCGGCGTGTGCGCGGGCTACGCCAAGTTTGAGACGTTCCCGATCTGGAATCTGCCGCTGCGCCACCCCGTGAACCTCGCCTACGAGGCCGCGACCGTCGACCTCGACGACGTGAACATGATCGACCCCTTCCACCTCGAGGCCTACGGCGTGACGACCGTCAACTACAACCGCGACGTGGAGATCTTCCCCGTGCTGCGCGCGATGTTTGAGAAGATCCAGGGCAAGTGCCCCTATCAATCTCCCACCGACATGGGCGTGAACATGGCGGGCAACTGCATCATCGACGATGAGGTCTGTCGTCAGGCCTCGCGCATGGAAATTCTGCGCCGCTACTACACCGCGCAGGTCGACGTCGCGCGCGGCATTGCTGACGCCTGCCAGCTCAGAAAGCTCGAGCTCGTCATGCAGCAGGCGGATGTGACGCCCGATCTCTGCCCCGCTGTGGCCGCGGCCAAGCAGAAGGCCGAGGAGACCGGCGCGCCCGCGGGCGCGATGGTGCTGCCCGACGGCCGCGTTGTCACGGGCAAGACCTCTTCCCTTCTCGGCGCTTCGGCGGCGCTGCTGCTCAACGCGCTCAAGGCCATGGCGGGCATCCGCAGCGACATGAACCTCATCTCGAATCAGGTCATTGAGCCGATCTCAGCGCTCAAGATCCAGTCGCTCGGCCACCACAACCCGCGCCTGCACTCTGACGAGGTGCTCATCGCGCTGGCGATCTCGGCGCTGACGAACCCCCTCGCCGACATGGCAAGAGCCCAGCTCGGCACGCTCCGCGGCTGCGATGCGCACTTCTCCGTCATCATCTCGGAGGAGGACATCAAGCTCTACAAGCGCCTCGGCATTCACGTCAGCTGCGAGCCGAAGTATGAATCCAAGCGTCTTTATCACAAATAATTCGGAGAAAGCAACATCATGTCTAACGAAAAGAATCTTCCCTATGCCGTCGTCTGCGGCGGCGTGAATATCGACATCGGCGCGCACTCTTTCGCGCCGCTGCGCGCGAAGGACTCGAACCCCGGCAAGGTCGAGCTGAGCCTCGGCGGCGTGGGACGCAACATCGCGCACAACATGCGCCTGCTCGGCGTACCGACGTATCTTCTGACCGCCGTGGGCGGCGATTCGCGCGCAAGCCAGGTCGAAGAGAGCTGTAAAGAACTCGGCATCGATCTTTCGCACGCGCTGCGCGTGCCCGACGGCCGCACCTCGACCTATGTGTTCGTGGGCGACAGCGACGGCGACATGGCCGTGGCCGTGGCCGACATGGAGATCTGCGAAAAGTTGACGCCGGACTACTTCGCCTCGCAGAAGGAGCTGCTCGACGGCGCCGCCGCGGTGGTCGTGGACGCGAACCTGCCGCGCGAGTCCATCGCGTACCTTGTCGAGCACTGCGCCGCGCCGCTCTTCGTCGATCCGGTATCCACCGTCAAGGCGGAAAAGCTCCAGGGCTTACTCAGTCACGTCCACACGCTCAAGCCCAACCGCATTGAAGCAGAGCTCCTCTCCGGCGTGAAGATCACAGACAATGCAACGCTCCATCAAGCCGCGCAGGCGCTTCTCGATCAGGGCGTGCAGCGCGTGTTCCTGTCGCTCGGCGGCGACGGCGTGTTCGCCGCACAGCAGGGCGAGACGCATTTGGAGCCCATCTGCAAGGCCGAGATGCGCAACGCCACCGGCGCGGGCGACGCGAT
>OKUC01001138.1_pt1 | contig 10661 bp, 9 predicted proteins | sample 1606761 | NCBI WGS metagenome assembly OKUC01 (sample SAMEA3882542, study PRJEB24775) | human gut metagenome | biome: human-associated habitat; feature: intestine environment; material: feces | place: Netherlands | collected 2009/2010 | reverse complement strand
GGCTTTCCAGCTTTTTAAAGAATTATTACTTTCATAGATATTTTCGCCAATAATAATTTTTACATAGTCGCCACAGGCCTCAAGATAATCAATTTTGTATTGTGAAATTTTGCAAGGAACATTATCAAATTTTAGAGTTATTGACGAATAGCCTAATAAAGTTTTTTCAGCATCATTAATTGCTTCTTCTAATTCCAAGATATCAATGGGCTTTGTTACAAAACGATAAGCTCCGATTTTAAAAGCGTCTTTAAAGCGTTCTCGCTTAGCCGAAAGCATTATAATAGTATAATGTTTTTGGTTATGGCGTAATTGAGAGGCTGCCTCGATTCCATCGACTTCAGGCATATCAATATCTAATAGAAGAATGTTTAAATTGATTTGTGAATTTAATAGTTCCTGGGCAGAGTAAAAGTGCACCAACTGGATTGTACATGCATATTTTTGCTCATATAACTCAACAAACTGAGAGATAAATTTATGTACATGAGATTCATCGTCACATATTCCAAGGGTTATCTGTAAGGGGCTCATTTAATTAACTTCCTTTTGAATATTTAGTATATGAAAATTTATTTAATGGTAACATTACACGTCTATTTTTACAATAGTACTTTGTGACTAATCATTCCAACACATGGTGAAAAATTAAGATTCATTAAGGTAACCTTAAGGTAAAAATTGGGAGAAATAGTATATAATAGGTAAATGTACGATAACGAATGTAATGTTTAAGAGGAGGTTTCGAATGAAAGATTTATTTGAGCGCTCAGTGCCGATGCAGGAGACAGCGCAGACAAAGAAGGGATTGCTCTGGATTCTGGAGTTGCTTGTATTTGTAGCGGTATTTCTTGTAGCGAGTATTGCGCAGGGATTTGCCACAGTGCCGATGCAGCTGGTTATGCTGTTTTCCGACAAAGCATATATGGCGGCAGTTGCAAGTGGAGATGTTGCAAAACTAACGGAAGTGAGTATGGAAGTAACCCAGCGTCTGATGGAATCAGACGGGTATATGATAGGTATGTTGCTTTCTGATATTGTGATGATGCTTATTGTATTTCTGTTTTGCCGTTTTATTCAGAAACGTAAATTGCGCACACTTGGTTTTATGTTAAAAGAGTACGGTCTTGGCATGCTTCTCGGTTTTGCATTTTTCTCAGTGTGTGTTCTTCTGGGTGTGTTATTTGGCGGATTAAAAATTGAAGGAATTTCACCGGAATTTTCCATTGGTATTTTTGTGGCATATCTTCTTGGCTATATGGTGCAGGGAATGACAGAAGAGGTGCTTTGCCGTGGCTATTTTTTAGGGTCTTATGCAAGAAGATACCCGGTATATGCAGCAGTTCTTGCCAATTCACTGTTGTTTGCGTCGCTGCATTTGCTCAATAGTGGAATCTCCGTACTGGCATTTATTAATATTACGTTGTTTGGAATCTTCGCTTCCATTTATTTCATTCGAAGAGGAAGTATTTGGGGAATCGGAGCATTTCATTCCATCTGGAATCTGGTGCAGGGAAATTTCTATGGCATTAAAGTCAGTGGAACACCGGTTGGAAATACGCTTTTCACCACACAGGCAATCGCGGGAAAAAGCTTGTGGAACGGTGGCGATTTTGGTATGGAAGGAAGTTTGATTTGTACTATCGTGCTGACTTGCGGAATTATATTTTTGTATACACGCAAGAATAAAGATGCAGTAGAGGCGTAACAGATAAGAAGCAGGAGTGCTCATAGAACATCTCCTGCTTCTTTTTACTTTTATTATAAGAGAGTATAATTAGTAAAATTTTAAAATATCATCGGCCTGTTTACGCTTTGGCTTTGCAGGTGCGTCAGCACCGTAACCGACTGCGATAACAGCGACAATAATTTCTGTCTCTGGGATATCGAGCATTTCGCGGATTTTCTTTCCGTCACGAATACCCATTACCAATGTATCAAGTCCAAGCTCTTTGGCTTTCAAAATCACATTTTCATTGTGAAGTCCGAGGTCGTAATAACCCCAGCCATTGCCACACTCATTATCAGGATTGCCTTCACGGTCAAATCCGGAACGGTTCGCTACAAATGTTGTAATTACATATGCGCCTGCACCCTTGGAGCTGTTTATGTTAAATTCAGGAAGGCATTCCTTCGCAAATTTTTCTTTAGCAGCTTCATCGATGACACAGTAATAACGTGCAGTCTGGTAATTCTTCCAGGATGGTGCTAAAATACCGGCTTCTACGATCTCTTTGATCTGTTCTCTGGTGACGGTTTTGCTTGCGTCATAGGAGCGCACACTTCTTCTGCTTTCTGTTATGAAGTGACTTTTGTCAAGAGTTAATTTCAAGAAATTTTTCTTAACCCCAGTCACATTTGTTTTCCTGACAGCATTGGAAAAGAGCCCTAGTTTAACAGTCCCCGGCAGTTGGCCACTCTGTTATACGTGGATTGCTTACCTACAGGCTAATGGTCCGCCATTGGGTTCTACGATCTAAAAGCGTGGATCACAGTGTTTCATATGCGCACATAGAAAGGACGTAGATAACCCAGACCTTACAGTGACCACAGCTCTTTTCTAATACTGTCAGATTGTTTACTTGTTACATTGTGGCAGAAACAGCTGCACATTGCTGCTTTTTCTGCTTGACTACCATTTTATCATCGGCAGCTGGCTGTCAAGGGCTCAGCCGCCTCAGCGGTGCCTGCACCCTTGACTGGCAGATGACTATGATATACCTCTACGCTGCTTTCATTTCAATATTATCTGTCATCATACCCCATACAAAACATGCCAGTTCTCTTGCTATTGCGGCTACTGCCACATTTCTTTTCTTGCCATGTCTTATAAATTTATAGTATCGGCTCCGTAATCTCGTATTCGCTTTGTCTGCATATGCTATTACCTCAGCCGTATTACCATTCTGTCTTGCTCTTAATTCTTTTGACTTATGCCCCACAGCACCCTTACAGATTCCACCAGATGCCTCTATCAGCAGCTGTCTCAAATGACTGTTTCCTGCTTTGGTTATTCCAAGTCGGTGTATATTGTCTGAACTTGAGTTTTCTCCTGGAGCGAGTCCAAGGTATGATGCATACTGGTTTCCTTTTGCAAATCTTTCGAAATCTCCAGTTTCAACAATCAATGACAATGCCGTATGTGTTTTTATTCCAAGGAAGCATCCAAGTTTTTTGACTTTGTCATGATATCTTGTCTGTTCAGCGATTTCCCCAATCCGTTTATCGTATCTCTCAATCTTGGCTTCCTGTTCTTCGTATGATGCCATGTATTCGTCAAGCGTCTCTCGATACAATCCATTTGTGATTTCGAGTTTCTTCAGCCATTTCAGATGTGACAGAGTCCATTTTGTCCCATCGTAGCAAAATCCATGTCTGATGCAGAAGGCGTTGATCTGCTGTTTGATTTTCTTTAAAGCAAGCTTATGATCATTCCTCATGCGGAGATATTCTTTTACAGAATCGTCATCCTCTGTTGGAATATAAACAGCATGGTAACCACCATATGACAAGCATTGGGCAATCATATATGCGTCCCGCATATCCGTCTTAATTCTCACGCCTTGTGGTGTAAGCATTGTTGTTGGTGCAAGTATCACACATTTTATGCCTGCGGCAGTTAACTGATTATAAAGCGAATATCCCAGACACCCCGCCTCATACCCACACTGGATATCGTATTCATCGTTCAATCCAAGTTTCAATTTCAGATTTTCAATAAACATCAAAATATTTTTATAATCCGGTGTTACCTTGATTGTTGCAAATACACGGTCATCCTCACCGATGATTGGTTCCATTGCGCATAATGTGTAATTTGTGGTATGGACATCCATGCCGATTTTTAGTATTCTTTTCATATGAGTGATCTCCTTTTGTATGCGGTAATCCCTGTTACCTTTGTTCTTATCAAACTCTAGTATACAGGTAAATCCACGTTGCTACAAATGTGGGGTCACTTCATATTATCTAAATGTAACTATTGAATATCTTAAAATCCCCAACAAATCATCTTTGTTTTGAATATCTTCATCATATTTTATAGTTTCTATCATTGTCTTTAAGAATTGTTTTTCATTCATTTACACATTCACTCTCCATCTGTATTTCCACATATACCCATTTTTCATCAGATAATTTAACTGTATCTATTATTTCCCAAATCTTTATATAACAGGAGCCTCCAAGTTGTTTAAACTCAAAGGCTCTCTTTTTCTTACATAACTTTATGCAAGTGCGGGTTCTTTTCCTGCAATAATCGTTTTCACTTCTTCTACGTTTTTATCTGTAGCCATAGCAATCTGCTCTACAGTAAAACCATTGTTATGCATATTAAGAATAATTTTTTCTTCTTTTCTTGCTTCTCCAATCGCAATACCCTTTTCTTCAATTCCCTGACTCAAGTTACACATAACGCTCACATCCTTCCTGAAGTTCTCCTCAATAGGAATATCGTATTCATTTCCAATTATGTTTAGTTTTTCATCTATTGTAAGTTCCTGTGACAGCAACGCACCTAACAGACGGTGCAGTTCATATGTCTCATCATGTTCCGGCAGATTCTTTGCCAGTCCAAGCATGATGATATTCAACAGGTCAAGATTTCCCTTCCATTCATAGGAACCGATCAAATCTTCTTTTGTGAGATGCACATGGCTCATGCTGCTCTCTTCCATGTTCATGCATACCCAGATCGAATATACACGCTTAATGTCATCGTAGCTGGAGTTCTCAAAATCACGTTCTTTTTGTGATGAGATCAGTCTGCTCACATAAAAGATTGCCCGGTTTAAGATTTCATATCCCGTCGGCTCGTCTTTCTGTGCTTCTACATTTATGATAATCTGTGACAATCCGTCTCTCATACGCACATAGAAAACGATATCAAATCTTACCAGTCCTTCATTGATCTCTTCATTTTCTGTGTTGAAACCGACCAATCGCTCACCATTTTTTTCGCTGGCTGCATTTGTAAGTCCAGGCTCTACCGGTACCGTACTGATATGTGGTGTCCCCTCGATGCAGTCGACCACATCCTTGGGATTCATGCCCTTAAACTCATCAACTGTTTTTACCAGTATATGTGCCAGTATGCTCTTCTGCCCTAACAGACGCTTTGCACTCGTATCATACTGTGCTTTTGAGTCTGTTGCTTTCACTGCATTTTTCAATTCTGTATTCACTGGCCTTCCTCCTTTTTGTAACAGATATAGTCATCCCCAAAAAGGCATCTGACCACACCTATATTATAACTTACCCATTTCTTTTATACAATCAATTTTTACATTTGAAAAGGAACATAAGAAAAACTCCAAACCTGTCATAGACTCGGAGTCTTGATTCCATCCATTTTTCACATTGTCTGCACCGGTGCATGTTGTTCCTGCTCCTCATGCTCCAAAGCATCCTGCTCTGGCACATCCTCTATATTTTTTGCTGCTTCCTGCCCTTTTGCCATATACCGGATTTTAATGCTGCTGTAATCAACCCCTGCCGGTTCCAGCACTTTTTTCTCTAACATGTTTAACATCGCTTCGGTGTCAAATTTTCCCTCAAAATAAAGTTCCTCATCCACCTTTATCGGTACATCCATTTCTTCCGGTGAACTGCCAAGGATCGTCCTCCAGCGTCCGGCTACTTTTCCACACATTTCCATAAATCTTTCATGGATATCCGGCTGTTCATTACAGGTCTGCAAAATCCTTTGTGCCACCTTTCTCCATGTAGGTGTCTCTATCCATTCTCCCGGCGCGAACTGGACTGCCAGCGGTCTTTTCCCTTTCAGTTCTGCCGGGGACACTGTAATAAGACTGCTTTCCCGGATTGTATCTTTCATGTCTGTCCTCATTTCTCCACTTCGGTACATCTGGAGCAGTGCATCACATTTCGTGTTTACAAGCTGTAACATTTCCTCCCTCAGTTCTTCTATCAGTTGCTCATAATTCATACGCTTTTTCCTCCTGTCGCAAACTTCATGTGCTTTTTGCTTTTTGCTTTTTCTATATCCACTTTCTTTTGCTCATTTTCCGTTATATGTTTTCTATTCCTATTGTTCTGCACCTATTTTCTATTTTTATTCTTACCATAAACTGGCAGGAACAACGTTTCCTATTTACTTGCTGCCATTCCTGCCGCAGCCTTACTCATATCGAATCTCCTGTTCCATGACAATACCTGACTGGAACTGTATCAGCAGCTTCTCGCTGGATTCCACTTTGATGGTCGAGATCAGCCGTCTGACAAGGTCATTGTCGAACTCCGGTATCTGGCAGGTGCTTGTGCTTAAGTAATGGTCGATATCTTGGATTCTCTGTTCATAACTGTCAGCCATCCGTTTCTCGTTTCTGGCTGTTTTCTGTGCCTCTTTTAAGGCATTGATTTCTTCTGCTATGATTCGGTAGCGTTCATCAAACTCCGGTGTGTAGGAACCGGTCTTTGCATTCTCTGCAATCAGTGCCACCATCTCTTCCTGTTTTTCTTTTATCTTTTCCTCGTATTCCCCGGACTCTTTTGCGGTGCCATAGCTCCCGATGACATGGATGATGTTCTGCCGGAAGTGTTCCATAAATTCCATATCATCACTTGTGATCCTGTGGATGGCTTCCATCACCGCCCTGTTTAATGCGTTCTCTTCGAGTGTCTCGGATTCCCCGCATTTCTTCACTCCGTTGGTCAGCCGGTTGCTGCATCTCCAGACAACTTTCTTTTTCCCGTTTCTCGCCCAGGTGACTCTCCGGTACTCCTGCCCGCATTTTCCGCAGATCAGCATGCCGGTCAGTGCATAGGTGGAGGAATACCTGCTCCTCTGGTTCTTCTTCCGGGTGACAGCCGCCTTGCATAAGGATGCCCTGCGCATCATCTCTTCCTGTACCCTGTAGAACAGCTCCTTCGGTATGATTGCCTCATGGTCATCTTCCACATAATACTGCGGTACGATTCCAGTGTTCTTGACTTTCTTTTTTGTCATGAAATCCACCGTATAGGTTTTCTGCAGTAATGCATCTCCCATGTATTTTTCATTGCGGAGCATTTTGTCTATTACCGTGGAATGCCATTTGTCCTGCCCTGTGGCGGTCTTGATTCCCTGCTCTTCCAGATGCTTTGCGATCTTCCCGGTACTGTAGCCCTCCAGATAAAGCCGGAAAATCAGCTTTACGATCTCTGCCTCTTCGGGTACGATGACCAGGTCACCATCCTCGTTTTTGGTGTATCCCATGAACTTTGTGCAGTTTACGATGACCTTGCCTTTTTCAAATTTCCTCACGACTCCCCAGCGGATGTTCTCACTGATGTTGCGGCTCTCCTCCTGTGCCAGGCTACTTAAGATGGTGATAAGGATTTCGCCGGTTCCCTCCAGTGTATTGATCCCCTCTTTCTCGAACACCACCGCCACGTTCTTTTCCTTCAGTTTTCGGATGGTCACCAGCGAGTCTACCGTGTTCCTCGCAAACCTGCTGACCGACTTTGTAAGGATCATGTCGATCTTTCCGGCAAGGGCATCCTGTATCATGGCATTAAAGTCTGCCCTCTTTTTGGTGTTTGTTCCACTCTTTCCGTCATCCGCATAGATGCCGGCATTTTTCCAGTTTTCATTTTCGGATATCTTGCTGGTATAATACTCCACCTGTGCCTCATAGCTGCTGTCCTGCTCTTCCAGTTCCGTACTGACACGGCAGTAGGCAGCGACCTTCATTTTCTTCTCTGACAGTTTCACATTCCGGTCATACTGCACCTTGGCAGGTATCATGCTGATCTTTTTTGCTGTTTCTGCCATCTGCTCTCCCTCCTAATCCTTGTATCCGGCTGTGACACGGCTCCCATTGATAAGCTCCACTTCTGCCATGTTTCCGCCATGCACCCAGATGCGTGCGATTATTTTTCTATATAAGTTTTCATCAAATGTTTCCAGTTCCTTTTTTCCTGCAAGGATGTTTTTGATCTCCTCTGTCCGGAACTCCCCATCCCTGACCTCCAGCGTCCGGTATCGTTCCTCTGCCCTTTCATAGAGCAGTTTCATCAGGTCTGTTTCTGTGCGTTCCTGTTCTTCTTTCATCCGCTGCAGGTTCCGCTCCAGAACCCGGTACTGAGGGCTGACCTTTTCCTCCTGCCTTTGTACCCGGAGCAGGCCTTTGTTTCGTATCACTGCATTGATGGCTTCCACACACACCTGCTTTGCCTGCCCGTCTGTAATAAAACTGTTCCTGCAGTTTTTTGCTCTGCCAGTCACATAGTTCCTGCACTTCCACTTGGCAGTGCCGCCACGCTCTTTTTTGTGGTTCGGCTGGATATGGCTGCATACTGCCCCGCATTCTGCACACCAGATGACACCTCCGAAAAGGATTCTTTCATCCCTGCCGGGCCGGTGGTCTGCCCTTCCAAGCTCTGCCCTCACCTTTTCCCGTCTGCGCTGGACTCTCTCAAACAGTTCCTCTCCTATGAGCTGCGGATAGTATTCTGTGCCAAGGTAGCTTGGGTTTTCCAGTATCCTGCCAATGGATGCATGGGTCCAGGACACTTTCCCTTTTGCATTGCATATGTTTCTCCCTTTCAGGTTCTGGGCGATCCTGCCTGCCGCCACTCCGCTGTCATAGTCTGTAAATATCTGTTCCACAATCTTTCTTTGCTCTTCGCAGATGGTGATTTTTCCATCCACAACTTTATAGCCGATTGGCATGTGCCACTGCATCCTGTCCGCCTCCCCTCTCCGTCAGTTTCAGTCCGTTGTGCAGGCAGAAGGTGATGTCGTGTTCCTTGGAGACCACGATCTTCTCCGCTGTCATTTTAAACAGTTGCTCGTCAAACTCCTCCCTTAATCCGTCCTGTTCTGCGATCAGTTGGATAAGCTGTTCGGTCCGCACGATTTCCTTTGTCCTCCGCAGCTTTCTGGTCAAAAGTGTCATTTTTCTCCTGCATTCCGTCAGTTGCCAGCCAAGTTTATTACTGCTCTCCATAAAAAGAGCAGAGTCCATATATCCTTTCCTCATGACTTGGTTTAGGATTTGGCTCTGCTCGCTTATATCTTTGATTTCCTTATCCAGTTGTCTGATTTCCTCACTGTCCTGCCTTGCTGCCACAAGTTCTGTCAGCTCTTTTAACAGCGGCTCTAATATCGTTCCCTGATTGGTGTACAGCTTGTTCCACATGTCTGTAAAAGCCCGGTGCAGCACATCCTCCCGGATGGCTTTCATGCAGCAGCTCTCTTTATCCTCCACATGTCCGCTGCACGTCCAGATGATTTTTTCATATGGTTTCCCGATGTAGATTTTCTGCCGCCGGAAGGTTCTTCCGCACTCTCCGCAGATGATTCTGCCGGAAAACAGGTATCTTTTGGTGTAGTCACTCTTGTTCATGTGCAGTACATCCACCCGGTATGCCATCAGGTTGCGTACCGCTTCTGCCTCCTCATGTGTGACGATTGGCGGATGGCTGTCTTTGATGAGATACTGGTTTCTCTGTCCGTTGTTTACCCTGCGGACAAATGGGAACCTTGTTTCTGTATAGGTTCTCTGCTGTAACATATCCCCTTCATAAATCGGATTTTTCAGAATGTCCTGTATCACCCCGTCCTGCCACTTTTCTGCACCCCGGATTGTTGGAATGCCTTTCTGGTTCAGTGCCTTTGCTATCACATACACTCCCATGCCGTTTAAGTAAGACTCATAAATCCACCTTACGGTTTCTGCCTCGGATTCTATGATGACTAAATTTCCATCCTCGTCTTTTCCATAGCCATACGCTGGCGTGGATATGATATAGGTTCCATCCTGAAAGCGTTTCTGTATCGCCCATCGGTTGTTGCTTGAGATGTTTTCTGATTCCCCCTGCGCCACCGATGCCAGGATGGTAATGAACAGCTCGCTTTTTTCTGACAGCGTGTTGATATTCTCTTTTTCAAAGTAGATTCCAACGCCAATCTCCTTCAGCTTTCGGATGGTCTGGATGCATTCCACCGTATTTCTTGCAAATCTTGTGATGGATTTCGTAAGGATCAGGTCGATGTTCCCATCCTCACAGTCTGAAATCATCATCTGGAACTCATCCCTGTGCTTTACGTTTGTTCCGCTGATTCCTTCATCCGCATACACCCCTGCAAACTCCCACAGGGGGTTGCTCTCGATTTTTTCCGTATAGTACTCGACCTGTGCAGTATAGGAAGTTGCCTGTGCCTGACTGCCGGTACTGACTCTGGCATATCCGCACACTTTCAGCCTGCGTTCTTCCTGTGTATGTTTCTGCGCTTTTGCTGCCTTTATGACAGTCACTTTTTTTGCCATGCTTTTTTCTCCTTTCCCAGTATTTTCAAGGGTTTGCACTCCCTGTCAGCAACATACACTACCACATAGTCCTTTATATATCCAGTGTTATTACAGATATACTTTTGCTAATTCCGGGGAGAAAGTCTTGACATTCAAAACCCGGATTTTTTCCCATTCTTCCTCGGTTAACAGCTTATCTTCATGCATCCTTTTTAAGAGAAATTCGGCAATCTTATACCGCACCTCATTCGCTCCGCCTTCCATCATCTTTTCCCTTTTTCCTCCCGCAATTTAAGAACGTTAAATTCATTCTCCCAAGCCAAACACTTTTGCCCAGAAGAAACACCTTTACATCATCCCGATTTCAGCCATGGTTGCAGCCTCATCTTCTTCCCGGAAATACTG
>OKUC01001127.1_pt1 | contig 10692 bp, 7 predicted proteins | sample 1606761 | NCBI WGS metagenome assembly OKUC01 (sample SAMEA3882542, study PRJEB24775) | human gut metagenome | biome: human-associated habitat; feature: intestine environment; material: feces | place: Netherlands | collected 2009/2010 | reverse complement strand
TATCGAGACTTCCGAAAGTGCAGTTGCTTCAATGAGAGCAGGTGATGTGGCTAACTTTTCTTTTCCTCAAACGGTGCGCGTGACCAGTGGAAATACTTTCCTGGACTATACGGTAACAGTGAAGCACGATGAGGCAAGAATCACTTCGTTCGAGTTGAACGGCAGTTATAAGGGAATTATCAACGAAGGAAATCATACGATTCTGGTCTATGTGCCGACAACGGTGAAGGTGACGGATTTAATTCCTGCGATTGAAGTATCCGAAGGGGCTGAAGTTTCTCCACTTTCTGGACAGGCTGTCGATTTTACAAATCCTGTAGAGTTTACGGTAACTTGCCAGAGTGCGAAAACAGTTTATACAGTGACTGTGATTCAGTCGGATTCTCCGAGTGCGGTTTATGTAGGCTTGGCTGCTACAATTGATGAATTGAATCCAGAAGAGAAGGAAGCAGCTAACTGGATGTTGCGGAATGTGCCGAATGCCCGTTATGTTTCATTTGAAGAAGTACGTACTAATGCGGTGGATTTGGATGAATGCAAGGTGATGTGGTGGCACTTCCACGTTGACGAAACGATAGACAATGTGGATAATTTTAGTAATCGTGCTGCTGATGCGATTTCTGCTTCTACGAGTATGAAAGAGTTTTATCAGAATGGCGGCAGTCTGCTGCTTACCCGTTATGCTACGTTCTATCCGGCAGTGCTGGGCGTAACCGATGAAAGTGTGTTCCCTAACAATTGTTGGTTGGGAAGAGCTGAAAGCAATCCGGAGATAACAACGGGTGCATGGAGCTTTGTGAAACAGACCGGACATGAGAATCATCCGATTTATGCAAACTTGGTTTCCGGGGCAGAAGCAAATAGGGTTTACACTTGTGATACAGGCTATGGCATAACCAATACAACGGCACAGTGGATTACTAAAGAAAAAGAAGACTGGAGCACTTATATAGACTATAACGATTGGAGAACAAAGACCGGTGCGATTGATCTGGCTTATGGCGATCCGAACACAGTTGTCATTTGGGAATTTGAACCCAAAGATAATAAAGGAAGAATCTTGTGTATCGGGTCGGGCTGTTATGATTGGTATACAACAACAGATGCTTCCAATGACCAGTATCACGGCAATGTGGCAACGATGACTCTTAATGCAATCAATTATCTGAAAGGTGAATAATTATAAACAATGTAAAGTATGAAAACAATGATATATTCTTTAGCTTTAACCGCTTTGTTGTTGCCGTTGGGCAGCTGCAGCGATGACGACAGTCCGGTTCTGACACAGAAAGACTGGGACGGTACGGCAACTTATTTTGCATCGACCGATGAAATGACTTTCGCTACATATTATAAGCCGTACGTGGGATATGTGGGCGACCCGATGCCGTTCTATGATCCGGTGGCACAGGATTTCAAGGTGTTATATCTTCAGGATTTTCGTCCGAATCCAGAAACTTACCATCCCATCTGGGGAGTAAGCACTAAAGATGCCGCTTCATATACTTCTATGGGAGAAGTGATTCCTACCGGAACAGCGGCTGAGCCTGATGCGGCAATCGGTACGGGAAGCACAATTTATAATGAGTCGGAAAAGATGTATTATACATTCTATACCGGACATACGGCAAGTCAGGAGGTGGTCATGGTGGCTACTTCCTCCGACTTCAAGCAATGGACGAAGGACCGGAGCTTTTATCTGCAAGGGACTTCCGTGATCCGTTTGTGTTCAAGGGTGACGATGGCCAGTTCCACATGCTGGTGTCTACCATGCAGGGCACAAAAGGCGTGTTGGTGGAATTTGTTTCTCCGAATCTGAAATCATGGGAGCATAAAGGTGTGTTCATGACCATGATGTGGGATCGTTTCTATGAGTGTCCCGATGTGTTCAAGATGGGCGACTGGTGGTATCTGGTTTATTCCGAGAAACATGCGGCAATCCGTAAGGTGCAGTATTTCAAGGGACGGACTTTGGATGAACTGAAAGCGACTACTGCGAATGATGCAGGCATTTGGCCGGACAATCACGAAGGTTTCTTGGACTCGCGCGGCTTCTATGCCGGAAAGACAGCTTCGGACGGTACGAACCGTTATATCTGGGGGTGGTGTCCGACCCGTTCAGGAAACGACAATACAGAGGTCGGTGCCTCACCTAACGAACCGGAATGGGCAGGAAATCTGGTGGCTCATAAGATAATCCAACACGAGGACGGTACGCTTACTTTAGGTGCGGTGGCAGGAAGTAAAGATAATGGCGCAAAGCGAATCGGGTGTGACAGCCAACAACGGTGTCTATACGATGACGGGCGATTCATACCTGTTGTTCAACAGGTTGCAGGTACACAATAAAATTTCGTTTACGGTCAAGACGTCTTCTGCTACTGACAAGTTCGGCTTTTCGCTGGTTCGCGGAACGGATTCCAAGAAGTATTATTCGGTGATTGTCAATCCGGAATCAGATGTAAAGCGGAAACTCAACTTTGAAGAAGAAGGAGAGGAAGGAAAAGGCTTTATTGACGGCATTGATGGTTACATATTCGATACGCCGGCGGATAACATCTATCATATAACGGTTTATACGGATAATTCAATCTGTGTGGTTTATATAAATGACAATGTGGCCTATACCAATCGTATCTACGGTATGCAAAAAAACTGTTGGTCAGTCAATAATTATGGTGGTTCGATTGAGGTGAGCGACATTAAGGTAAGCGTTCAGGAATGAAAATAAACATTAACTTTAAAAATAAAAGGAAGTATGAAAACTATGAAACACTCTATGGTTGCAGCATTGGCACTGGCATTGGTGGCATGCGGTGACGAAAATGAATTGGCAAGTGATGTACAGGCACTGGACAGCACGGAGGAAGTCAGCTTTTCAGCCGGCATTCTGAGCCGTGCGTCAGGAAGCAGTTGGGATGCAGAAGACAAGGTTGGCATCTCGGCAACGGGTGGCGGCACGTCTTACTCCAACGTGCAGTATCAGGTGGCTGAGGCGGGTGCTTCGGTTGCTTTCAATCCGGTGGCTGAGGCCATCTGCTATACAGCTGATGCTCCTATGTCGTTTACTGCTTATTATCCTTATGCCGAAACGCTGGACAATGGCTTTATCTATAAGAATACAACGGAGACGCAGGAGGGCGTTGACTTCTTATGGTCAAGCGTGAACAACCGTCCTTATTCGGAAGCTCCGGTGGTAAGCTTCACTTTCCGCCATCAGATGGCATTGTTGGAAGTGCAGGTCACTTCTGATGAAGATTTGTCCGGACAGAATGTGGTGATTGGTGGATTGAAGCATGACGGTGGTTTCAATACGGTCATAGGTGAAGCGAAGCCCAAAGCCGAAGCTCAAGCACAGGACTGGACAGTCGGGACTGCCGTCTCTGGTACGGAATTTGAGTTCTCCGGCTTTATCTATCCGCAGGATGCCAACGAACTGGCGGTAAAGATAGGTGAGCAGGAAGCGAAACTGTCATTAGGACAGAATATGTTTCAGGCAGGATATAAATACACTGTGACCGCCACGATAGATGACGGAAAAATCAGTGCGCAGATTACGATAAACGGCAATACCATTGAAGGTTGGAAGGATGCCGCCGGGAAAATCGCTTTTATTGGTGATGCGGAAACTTCGGATGCCCTCAATGACGAAGAAAAAGCGGCCTATACTTGGCTGACATCCAATTATACGAATGTGACAGTTGATTATATTCCGGTTACAAAGGCGAATGCGGATTTGAGTGATTACTTGATGGTGTGGGCGCATTGGAATGAGATTGTAGTGAACGATGCTGCATATAATATAGATGAGGCTGTCAAGTCATACTATGCGGCTGGTGGGAATATCCTTGCTTCACGTGAAGCGGTGACCAAACTGATTGCATGGGGTGTTATACCTAGCGGAAGAGGAATTACGGAATTTGCCAGAGATGCAGTGACAGAGACGTTAGGCTATGCTCCAGGAATTGAAATTGTAGCCACGGAGCATCCTATGTTTGATGGGTTTGCAGGAACTCATGTAAACTTGCGTCCGAATGGTTTCTATTCTGAGAAAAAGATGCTTTTCTGGAAGTTTGGAGAGGATGCAAACGATGAAACAGGTAAAAAAGAATGGACTGGGGCAACCGGTGCAACCGTCCTCGCTCAGAATGGTAGTGAAAAAAACACCGTCACCATGGCCGAGTTCACAAACACAGCCGAAGGCAATGTGATTGCAATCGGTGACCCCGCTTTTGAATGGAACAAGGCAAGCGAAGAGGCTGAAACAACTGAAATCCAGAACCTTTACAAGCTTGCGAAGAATACGATTGATTATTTGATGCAGGAATAAAAGGTGAAAGCGATGAAACATTACAATTTGTCTGCTGCCAGAAAAACGTTGTGCATGGGAATCTTTCTGTGTACCGGCCTCATGGCCGGTGCGCAGGGAAACCTGCAGATTCGTCATCTGGCCAACGAGCAGAACATCCTCACATTGAAGGAGGAGAAGAAGTATTTGCTTCTCCCCGTACAGGACAATGCACCGGAAGGTAAGATTTACATTGTAGTCAATAACCTTCACACGGGTAGTGGAATTAATGTCCGTCTGGCGCGCGAGAAAGTGGATTATTATGTGCCGCTCGATTTGTCGGCATATAAAGGAAAAGAGTTTTCAATAGATGTACAGAATATGCCTGAAGGCTCGCTTTGCTGGAAGAAGATGAAACTGTCGGACACGTTCGATATGACGAACCGTGAGAAGTTCCGTCCGGTGTATCACCATACTCCGGCCTACGGTTGGATGAACGACCCGAACGGTATGTTCTACAAGGACGGCGTATGGCATCTGTACTTCCAACACAATCCATACGGCTCTACGTGGGGGAACATGACGTGGGGACACTCCACGAGTACCGACCTTGTGAACTGGAAGTTCGAAGGAACGCCTGTTGTGCCCGATGCATGGGGCTCCATATTCAGCGGCTCGGCGGTGATAGACGAGAATAATACGGCAGGATTCGGCAAAGGAGCAGTGGTGGCTTTCTACACTTCTGCCAAGCCGACACCCTGGGGTGATTGTCAGACGCAGAGCATGGCATACAGCACGGACAACGGAATGACCTTTACCAAATACGAGAACAATCCGGTAGTTACTTCCACAAAGCGTGACTTCCGCGACCCGAAAGTGTTCTGGTATGCACCCGGCAAGCATTGGGTGATGATTCTGGCCGGCGGTCAGGAGATGGATATTTATTCTTCGAAGAACCTGAAAGAGTGGAAGTATGAGAGCAGTTTCGGAGCGAAGCAAGGAGCGCACGGTGGAGTGTGGGAATGTCCTGACTTGGTGGAACTTCCTGTGGAAGGCACGAAGGAAAAGCGTTGGGTGCTTATCTGCAACATCAATCCGGGCGGGCCGTTCGGAGGGAATGCCGCACAGTACTTTGTAGGTACATTCAATGGCAAAAAGTTCGTGAATGAATCGCCCACACAGACCAAATGGATGGACTGGGGGAAAGACCACTACGCGACAGTTACTTTCAGCAATGCGCCTGACGGACGCTGCGTGGCTCTGGGATGGATGAGCAACTGGCAGTATCAGAATGTGCTTCCGACCATGCAGTTCCGTGGGGCGAATACGATTGCCCGTGACCTTACTCTTTATCGGCAAGATGGTGAACTGTGGTTGCGTTGTGCTCCTTCTGTCGAAATAGAACAGGCTAGAAAGGAAAAGGTCGATATAAAGCCGTTTAAAGTGAAGGATGCTTATGAGATAGCCAGTCTGTTGAAGGACAACGACGGAGCCTACGAAATAGAGATGACGATAAAGAACTCCGGTGCATCGAAAATCATGTTTGCCTTGTTGAATGAAAAAGATGAAAAAGTGAACATGTATTACGACATCATGCGCAAGCAGTTCGTGATGGACCGTAGTGAGAGTGGAAAAGTGGACTTCAGTGTGGACTTCCCTGCCGTGACGGTGGCTCCGGTGTTTGAAACTGACGACATTACCCTGCGTCTCTTTGTCGACCGTTCCAGCATTGAGGCTTTCGGTGAGAACGGCAAGTTTGTGATGACCAATCAGGTTTTTCCGTCCGAGCCATACAACAGGATGTCGTTTGTTTCTGACCGTGGCAATTTTACGGTGAAATCAATGACGGTCTATCGGATTAATTAAGAATGAAGAATTAATAATGAAAAATTAAGAATGAAGAATGATGAAAAATGAACAAAGAAGAATGAATAGAGGGGAGCGAAATGCTCCAGACCGTTATTAATTCTTCATTCTTAATTCAATAATTAACTATTAACTGAACAAAATGACTACTGAAAATAAAATGAAATATGCCAAGCTGGTTCCCGTAATGCTGTGCTTCTTTGCGATGGGTTTTGTTGACCTGGTGGGAATCGCTTCAAATTATGTGAAGGCGGATTTGGGATTAAGCGATTCGCAGGCCAATATCTTTCCTTCGCTGGTGTTCTTCTGGTTTTTGATTTTTTCTGTGCCTACGGGCATATTGATGAATCGTATCGGCCGAAAGAAGACGGTGCTGCTCAGTCTTGTGGTGACATTTGCTTCGCTTCTCATCCCGATGTTTGGCGACAGTTATGGAGTGATGCTTTGTTCGTTCTCTCTGCTTGGCATTGGAAACGCGTTGATGCAGACTTCGCTCAATCCGTTGTTGAGTAACATCATTCCGGGCGACCGTCTGGCCAGTACGCTGACTTTCGGTCAGTTTGTGAAGGCCATTGCTTCGTTCCTTGCTCCTTATATTGCGATGTGGGGGGCGGTGCAGAGCATTCCTACCTTCGGATTGGGCTGGCGTGTGCTGTTCCCCATTTATATGGTCATTGCGGTGTTTGCTATCTTTTTCCTTTCGGCTACGCCTATCGAAGAAGAGGAAGCGGACAGTGCATCGGGTTTTAAAGCCTGTTTAAAGTTGCTTGGAAAGCCGTTTATATTGCTTTCATTTCTCGGCATCATGTGTCATGTGGGAATTGATGTGGGTACGAACACTACCGCCCCGAAAATTCTGATGGAACGGGTGGGCATGAGTCTGACGGAAGCCGGATTCGCTACGAGCCTTTATTTCATTTTCCGTACGTTGGGATGTTTCTCCGGAGCTTTCATCTTGCGTGCCGTGTCTGCCCGGTTGTTTTTCCTGGTCAGCGTGTGCTGTATGTTGTTGGCTATGGCTGGGCTGTTTGCGTTCCATTCGCTTGCTGTTATATATATATGTATTGCTTTAATCGGATTCGGAAATTCGAATGTGTTTTCTATCGTGTTTTCGCAGGCCCTGCTCGCTCAGCCCGACAAGAAGAACGAAGTGTCCGGCCTGATGATTATGGGATTGTTTGGAGGTACGATATTCCCGTTGCTGATGGGATTCGCCAGCGATGCGGTAGGCCAGGACGGCGCGGTTGCCGTGATGACGGTCGGCGTGATTTATCTTTTGTTTTATACTTTGAAAATCAAACATTAACTTTATTGTCATGAATAACACTATTGTAGTTGGAATGGGTGAAGCGCTTTGGGATGTGCTTCCGGAAGGCAAGAAACTGGGCGGGGCTCCGGCTAATTTCGCTTATCATGTATCTCAGTTTGGTCTGGACAGCCGTGTGGTCAGTGCCGTGGGCGATGACAAACTGGGAGTTGAGATATTAGACAATTTCCGTGAAAAGCAACTGAACTGTATGATTGAGATTGTACCCTATCCTACTGGTACGGTGCAGGTGGAGCTGGATGCGGAAGGAATTCCTTGTTATGATATAAAGGAAGGTGTGGCGTGGGATAACATTCCTTATACCCCGGCACTGGAAGGGCTGGCCAGGCAGACCACAGCCGTTTGTTTTGGTTCACTGGCTCAGCGGAGCGTGGTTTCCAGAGAAACCATCAATCAATTCCTCGATGCCATGCCGAAGGAAGGCACGTTGAAAGTCTTTGACATTAACCTTCGTCAGGGATTTTATACCAAGGAAGTGCTCTGCAATTCTTTCCATAAATGTAATGTGCTGAAAATAAATGATGAAGAACTTGTCACTGTGAGCCGTATGTTCGGCTATCCGGGTATTGACCTGCAGGACAAGTGCTGGATTCTGCTGGCAAAATATAATTTGAAGATGTTGATTCTGACCTGTGGCGTGAACGGAAGTTATGTCTTTACTCCGGGTAATGTGTCATTCGTAGAGACTCCGAAAGTGAATGTAGCCGATACGGTGGGGGCGGGTGACTCTTTTACAGCTACTTTCGTGGCTTCTATTTTGAAGGGGAAGACGGTGCGTGAGGCACATGAACTGGCTGTGGAGGCTTCGGCGTTTGTATGCACCCAGAATGGAGCCATGCCGGAATTTCCGATGTGTTTGAAGGAAAAGATTTAGGGTTTACAGTTTATCTTGTGAAAAATCTCCGGAGGTATGTTTCTGTACTTCCGGAGATTTTATCTTCATCAGAATTTCCAGGTAACTACTATTTTCATACATTTGCAGAAATGGATATAAAGAATATGAAACGTTTAGTCTGTGCTTGGATAGGAGGCTTCTGCCTGCTGTTTTTGTCAGTGGCTTGTTCCCGAAAGGAAGCGGATTATACCATCGCCGTGTCACAATGCAGCGAAGATGACTGGCGTGCCCAGATGAATAAAGAAATTCTTCGGGAAGCCCTGTTCTATCCGGGAGTGAATATCGAGGTGTATCAGGCTCACGATGACAATGTCCGTCAGATTCAGGATATTGAGTCTTTGATTAAGAAAAAGGTTGACTTGCTGATTGTGGCCCCTAATGAGGCAGAGGCCATTACGCCGGTCATCGAGAAAGTGTACGACGCGGGCATTCCTGTCATTTTGGTTGACCGGAAAATCAACTCTGAAAAATATACGGCATACGTGGGAGCCGACAATTATGAGATTGGCCGTAGGGCAGGTGAATACATCGCAGACCGCCTGAAAGGGAAAGGGCGGGTGATAGAAATTGCCGGACTGAAAGGTTCTACTCCGGCGGTAGAGCGTCATCGGGGCATGGTGGAGGCTTTGAAAGCAGCTCCGGATGTGCAGGTAATAGCCTCTGTAGAAGCCGGATGGTTCCAGCAGAAGGCTGGGGAGGTGATGGATTCTTTGCTGGATGTGTATCCGCAAGTCGACCTGGTCTTTGCACAGAACGACCGGATGGCCATCGGGGCATACGAAAAGGCTCGCCAGAAGAAGCGTGCCGGACAGATAGCTTTTGTCGGGGTAGATGCGGTAACCGACGGGGTGGAAAGTGTGGCAGGAGGCAGGCTGGATGCTACTTTTATTTATCCTACAGGAGGAGATAAGGTAATGCAGGTAGCCATGGCTATATTACGGGGAGAGCCGTATCAAAGAGAGAATATCTTATCTACGGCACTGGTGAACCGTGCCAATGCCCGTGTGATGCAGATGCAGATGAAGCACATTCTGACACTTGACCAGAAGATTGAGTTGTTGAACCGGCAACTGGATGATTATTTCCTTCGCTATTCTGCACAGAAAATGTTTCTGTACGCTTGTGTCGTGATACTGGTTTTAGCAGGCTTTTTGTTTTTCTTTCTGGTGCGTGCATTCTGGGTGAAGAACCGGCTGAATACGGAACTTTCCAGCCAGAAACAGCAGCTGGAGCAGCAGCGCGACCAGTTGCAGGCGCAGCGTGACCAGCTGATTGTCTTGTCACGCCAGTTGGAGGAGGCCACACACGCCAAACTGGCTTTCTTTACCAGCGTGTCGCATGATTTCCGTACACCGTTGACACTGATTGCAGACCCTATCAACCAGTTGCTTGAGGAAAAGCATTTAGGTGAGAGGGAGCGGAATATGTTGGAGATTGTGCGGAAAAACGTCGCAGTCTTATTGAGATTGATTACTCAGATTCTGGATTTCCAGAAATATGAACATGGCAAACTGGCTTTGCGGCTTTCTGAATTTAATGCGCTGGAATGTATAAAGGATTGGACAGAGGCATTCCATACTTTGGCGTTCCGGAAACATATTCAGTTTGAAGTGAAGGCGGAAGGAGATGTGGCGCAGTATGTGATGGTGGCCGATGCGGAAAAGATAGAGCGCATTACCTACAACTTATTGTCCAATGCCTTTAAATTTACTCCGGAAAAAGGGGAGATAAAGGTGGTGCTTTCACGGATAGAGCAAAACAATCAGGCTTGCATCTGTATGGAGGTCAGAGATACGGGTATAGGCATGTCGGAAGAACATATACATCATGTATTTGAGCACTTCTATCAGATAGATGTGCAGCATACGGGCTCCGGACTGGGACTGGCTCTGGTGGAAGCTTTTGTGAATTTGCATCGGGGTACGGTGCAGGTGGAAAGTGGAAAAGGGAAGGGGACATGTTTCCGGGTGATACTTCCCATGAAACAGGAAGGTGAAGTAAAGGGGCTGACAGAGAAGAATGAAGCCTTGGAAATCTTACAGGAGGGAGCCGTACTGGATGCCGGACAAGAAACCTTGCATCAATGGACAGAAAATACGGGTGTGGAAGAATCTGCCGACAAGGAGATGGTGCTGGTCATTGATGACAATCAGGATGTGCGTGATTATGTGAAAATGCTGTTGCAAGATAAATATGTCGTGGTTGAGGCGGTCAACGGGCTGGAGGGTGTGAAGCAAGCCATGAAGTATGTGCCAGACGTGGTGGTGTGCGATGTCATGATGCCTGTCATGGACGGTATCGCATGCTGCAAGCGGT
>OKUC01001115.1_pt1 | contig 10747 bp, 7 predicted proteins | sample 1606761 | NCBI WGS metagenome assembly OKUC01 (sample SAMEA3882542, study PRJEB24775) | human gut metagenome | biome: human-associated habitat; feature: intestine environment; material: feces | place: Netherlands | collected 2009/2010 | reverse complement strand
ACGAAAAGCGCCGCGCCTTTATGCTCACCCAGCTCTCCGGAGCCGAAGACCCGGCGGCCCAACACGAACAGGGCCTCCTGCCGGGTGGCGCCGTCAATGCCGCTGAGGCCCCGCATCAGCAGGCCCAGCAGCCGTTCACGGCGGCGGCGGTAGGCGTCGTCCGTCTCTGGGAAGCGGGAGCGATAGGCATCGTACGCCTCATAGATGACGCCCACGGTATCCAGCACGGAGGCGGTAACGCGGCTGTCGGAGGAGCTGAGGTTCACGCGAAGGTCGTCCAGCACCTCATCCAGCTCCGCCGGGGGCAGCCACAGGGCAAAACGGCCCAGGTAGTCGGGGATATACTTGGTGAACTCCTGCTGGCCCAGCTCCAGGCCGCGGCACAGCTCCACCGCCACCTCGTTGCGCTGGTCGGCCGTCAGTCGGGGCGCCAGGGCCAGCAGGGCGTTGCCGGCGCTGTGGCGGACGGTGACGCGGTCGCTGACCTTGATGAGATTGGACAGGTGGGTGGCGATATGGAGGGCGGGGCTTTTGCCGCTGCGGGCAAAGTCCGTCAGCAGGCGCAGGTTGCCCTGCTTGGTGATCCACGGCGTGGCGGTCTTCAGGTTGTCCAGGAAGATCTCGGAGACCACGTCCTCCGGCAGAAGAAGGGGCGCGCCCTGAGAGAGCACATCCTGCTTGAGATAGCGCAGGGTGCCGCTGTCGCCGTCGGGGACGGCGGTCACGGCCTCCAGCGCGCGGCCGTCCTCCGGGTACAGGCGGGCGAGACGGTCCAGCAGCAGCACGGCGGCCATGCGGATGGTCAGGTCCTTACGCAGGGACAGGGCGGCGGCAAAGGCCGTCATCTGCCGGGCGCGGCTGGCCGTATAGGCCGTATCCGGCAGAGCGGCGGCGGATCTGGACGACTACACCGCCTTCCAGCAGCTGGAAGGCGGTGTAGTCGTCCAGATCCTCCGGCCTGCGGTAGTAGGCGAACACCGGGGCCAGGAAGCGCTCCTCCCGGCCGGGGCAGTGGCTCAGCAGGGAGCCGACGGCGAATTTCAGGGTATAGCCGATCCAGCGGCGGTGCTGTGGCATGAGCTTATGGTCGGGATACAGTATCTTGTCCAGATAGAGCCTCCACTGGTCCACGTCGGTGATGGCCCGGGGGTCCGGGCGGATGTCGGCGGGGCGCTCCTTGGCGTAGCCGGCGTGGAAGCCGGCGATGATCTCGCCCAGCAGCGCCGCCGCCTGACGGCGGATATCGCCCTCGCGGTGCATCAGCAGCTCGTAGAGGAACGTCAGGGTCTGGACCTTCTGTGGGATATGCAGATAGAGGGAGTAGGACTCCATCACCGCCAGATAGGCGCGGAGACGGCGCCAATCCGTCTCGCCGCGGGCCTCCTCCAGCAGACGGGCGAAGCTGCGCTGGTCGGTGAGGCGGTGCATCAGCTCCATATTGTGGCCCACGCAGCGGAGCGTCAGGGCGCGGAGGGCCTCGTCGTCGGTCATAAGGGCGGTGTGCTTCTCCGGCAGCGGGGGCGTATCGCCGCCGGACATGGTGACATCCACGCCGCAGCTGACCATGAACTGCTCAAAGTCCTCCAGCCGGGCGTAGACCCGGGTATAGCGCTTCTGCTTCTCGCCGTCCACGTCGTCCAGCTTGTCCAGGATCACCTGAAAGGCCTGAGCCAGGGTGGAGATACGCGTGATCTCCCGGCCCTGCGCATCGTGGAGCTGCTTGACGCGGAAGTCGGCGTAGATCAGCAGCAGCGCCTCCACGGAGAGGTAGTCGGGCTCCAGGTCCCAGACGGAGTGGTTGGCGGCCACGTGGCCGATATCGGTCATCCGGCGGCGGCGGAACCACTGGTCGGTGTAGAAATAGTGCAGGTAGGGCACGCGCTCGCCGGGGCGGCAGCCGAACTTGCCCAGATCGTGGCCGGCGCCGGCGCCGGAGACCAGGGCCACGTCCACGGCCACGCCGCTTTTCCGCAGGGCGCGGGCGGCGGTGACGGCGATGTGGTGGACGCCGGCGATATGCTCAAGGGTGCGGTAGGGCGTGACCTCCAGGCCCAAACGCATCAGCTCATAGACGAACTCCCGCCTCCACAGGCGCAGGAAGCGCTGATAGGACGGGGCACAGGGACTGCCGGCCAGCTCATCATCGGTCAGGAAATCGAAGGTCCAGGCCGGGTCGTGGGGCAGCAGCTCCGCCTCGGCGGCAAACAGCACCTGCAGCACCGACAGCAGGAACACCGCACCGGGGGCGAAGGGCTCCGCATCGGTCTTTTCCGGGTAGAGCAGGCGGCGGGCATAGTCGTAGGCATAGGCCAGCCAGCCCTCGGACGGTTCGCCGGGGCACAGCGTCTCCAGCTCCGGGCGGCAGAGGGCCAGCACGTCGGCGCAGCGGAGGCGCGTGCCGCTGAACAGCCCGGCAAAGCGCTGCATATAGCCCTCGGCCTCAATGGCGCGGAGCAGGGCGTCCCCGGGGGCAAAATAGTCCGCGGCGGGACGGTCGGAAAGGCGGCGGCGCAGGGCCAGGTCCATCTGGCGGATACGTTTTTTGTTCATGGCAAACCTCCTGCCGGTGGTATCGTACGCGGGCCGTATCCGCCGAAAGGCGCCCGTACACCGGTAAGATGTCCGGGATGGACACGGCACACCATAATAATAGGACACTCCCCCGCACGCTGTCAATATTCCGCGGGGCGTTTTGCCACCGTTTTGATACGGAACCTTAGTAAGGTCTTAAGCGTGTGTTCACGATTTGTTCACATTTTGAGGGCCAGGCGCATGATATGATATTGTCGGGGGCAGCGGCGGAACGGAATGACAATTTCTGCCGTCTAAGTAAATAGGCAAATCATCCCGCAGGCGCGCGGGAAGGAAAAGGAGAACACAACATGAAAAAAGCGGCTTTTGTACTGGCGCTGGTGATGCTGCTGGGCTGTGTGTCCGGCTGCGGCGCAGCGGAGGGCGAGGCCTCCGTGCAGTCGGTGTCTATGATCTGCGGGCTGGGGTCCGTAGGTCTGGCGGACCGGTTCGCAGGCATCGTCAGCCCGCTGGGCGAGACGACCATCAAGAAAAACGACGCCATGACCATCGACACCATCAAGGTGAAGGTGGGCGACAGCGTGAAAAAGGGCGACGTGCTGCTGACCTATGACCTCAGCCAGATCCGCACCGACCTGGAGATGGCCCAGCTGGAGCTGGAGCAGCTGAACGCCACGCTGGAGGACCAGCAGGCGGAGCTGGAGCGTATACAGAAGCTGATGGACAGCACCTATGACGACGCCACCAAGCGGCAGTACGCCTTGGATCTGCGGGAGCAGAACGTGAAGGTGCTGGAGACGAAGGCCAACATCGCCACCAAGAAAAAGGACATTGAGAAGCTGAAGGCCAACACCGCCGACAGCACCGTCAAGTCCCCGGTGGACGGCGAGGTGCAGTCCCTGAACCCGGACGGCGGCACGGACAACTCCGGCAACGCCCTGCCGTTCATGACCATCGTGGAGACGGGCGGCTTCCGCATCAAGGGCTACGTGAATGAAAACAACGCCAGCGTGCTGACCGAGGGCACGGCGGTTGTCATCCGTTCCCGGGTCAGCGACCAGACGTGGAAGGGCAGCATCAGCTCCATCGACTGGAACAACGCCCAGCAGAGCCGCAGCGACTACGGCGACAGCGACACCGCCATGTCCAGCAAGTATCCCTTCTATGTGACGCTGGAGGGCGACGGCGAGGGCCTGCTGATGGGCCAGCACGTGTACATAGAGCCGGACTACGGTCAGGAGGACACCCAGGACGAAAGCCTGATCAACCTGCCCAGCTACTTCATCAACGACGCCGAGGGCAAGCCCTGGGTGTGGGCTCAGAACAGCAAGGGCAAGCTGGAGAAGCGGAGCGTCACCCTGGGCGAGTACAACACGGAGACGGACACCTATCCCGTGACGGACGGCCTGACGGCGGAGGACTATATCGCCTATCCCGACGACAGCCTGAAGGCGGGCATGACGTGCATCACCTATGACGACGCCACCTTTGACCCCAGCGCCGGCGGCAGCACGGGAGATATGGACGGCATGGTTGACACGGACGGCATGGAGGATATGGACGGCACGGGCAGCATGGACGGCATGGACGGCGGCGATATGCCCGCTGAGAACGACACCGTCACGGACAACGGCAGCACCGCAGCCGTGATTCCCGGCGGCGCGGCCGCCTCCGCGCCGGCGGTCATTCCGCCGATGGAGGGCTGAGCATGATTTTGGAAATGCGCGATATATGCAAGGACTACCCCATGGGGAAGTCCGTGGCACATATCCTGAAAAACGTGAACCTTGACGTGGAGGAGGGGGAATACCTGGCTATCATGGGTCCCTCCGGCAGCGGCAAGACCACGCTGATGAACCTGATCGGGTGTCTGGACGTACCCACCAGCGGCAGCTATCTGCTGGGCGGGCGGGACGTGACCACCTGCAACAACAAGCAGCTGGCGGAGGTGCGGAACAAGGAGCTGGGCTTCGTGTTCCAGAGCTTTAATCTGCTGCCGAAGCTGACGGCGCTGGAAAACGTGGCGCTGCCCCTGCTGTACGGCGGGGTGAAGAAGGCGGAACGGCTGGAACGGGCCCGGGCCGCGCTGGAGACGGTGGGGCTTTCCGACCGGGTGGACCACCGGCCGGACCAGCTGTCCGGCGGACAGTGCCAGCGGGTGGCCATCGCACGGGCCATCGTGGGCAATCCGAAGCTGCTGCTGGCCGACGAGCCCACCGGTGCGCTGGACAGTGCCAGCGGCGCGGCGGTGATGGAGCTGTTTCAGCAGCTGCATGACGGCGGCTCCACCATCATCATGATCACCCACGACCATTCCATCGCCAACCACGCCGCCAAGGTCATGACCATACGGGACGGCGTACTGTCGGGAGGTGACGACTATGAGTGAGAAGCTGACGCTGCGGGAAAAGCTGCATATCGGCGAAAAGCGCCCCGACGGCGAAAAGCCGCGCATGAGCAAGAAGCTGAAAAAGGGCATTATCGCCGCCGCCTGCGTGGTGGGCGTGTGCGGCGCGGTGTGGGGCGGACTGACCATCGCCAGGAACGCCCAGCGGGGCGACGTGAACGTATACGCCGTCAACGAGTGCGCCATGACCGACTACTGGGGGGACACCTCCAACACCAGCGGTATGGTGACCACGGACAAATTGCAGAAGATCTACATCTCCCAGAGCCAGACGGTGAAGAAGGTGTGGGTCAAGGAGGGCGACAGCGTCAAGAAGGGCACGGTGCTGGTGAGCTATGACTCCACCCTGACACAGGCCACCGTGGAGCGCGCCAAGATCGACTATGACCGGCAGACGGAGAACCTGGAGGTCATGAAAAACGAGCTGGAGCTGCTGAAGAAGGCGAAGAACAAGGAGACGCTGGAGGCGGAAAAAACGAAGCTGGAGGCGGAGCTGCAAGCGGAGATCAGCCGACTGGACGGCGCCGGCGGGTACGACCCCGAGAAGGCCGTGGTGCCCGGACTGGTGACGCCTATGGCCGAGGGCTCGGGCAACAGCAAGGATAAGCCCATTTACTACTACTGGCTGACCAACAAGCCTCTGAGCGATGAAGTGCTGCGGAACCTCCTGCATGGTGCGGAGATAAACCGGGCCACACCTATGGATAAGACCCCGACAGTGAGCACCTATCTGGTATTGGTGTCCCGGGACAAGGATAAGATGGGCGGTATGCCCACCAGCCGCGGCCTGCTGATAACAGAGACATTTACACCGAACAGCACAGAGCAGCCTGTTGAGGGTGCACCCATTTCCGGCACAGTGAGCATTTCCTTCCGGTTCTGCGATCTGCCGGAGTACATCGACCCGGAGCGCACCTACGACAGCGACAAGTACAAAGAGCTGACCCGGAAGATTGCCCAAATCCAGGAGCTGCTGGAGTCCTCCATGACCCAGCTGGATCTGAACAAGGCCATTCTGGAGAAGGCTCAGGCAGTAAAGGAGCAGGAGGTCAACCTGAAGGTGGCGAAGCTGAAGCTGGACAAGAAGCTGGCGGAGCTGGGCGACGGCAACGTGTACGCGGAGTTCGACGGCACGGTGAAGACCGTCCGCGACCCGGACGAGGCCTATAACAACAGCGAGGCCGTGGTGGAGCTGTCCGGCGGCGGCGGATATTACGTCACCGGCACCCTCAGCGAGATGGATCTGGGCAGCGTGCAGGTGGGCGACAGCGTATCCATCAGCAGCTGGATGACCGGAGCGGCCTGCGAGGGCACCATCGTGTCCATCGACGACTATCCCACCAGCAACGGCAACAACTGGGGCGACGGCAACAGTAACGTGTCCTACTACCCCTTCAAGGTGTTTGTCACCGAGGACGCGAATTTGCAGCCCAATGACTATGTGGATATACAGTACCAGAAGGACACCAGCGCGGAAGAAAGCGGCAGCTCACTGTATCTGCAGAGTATGTTCATCCGGACCGACAACGGCAAGAGCTATGTGATGGCCCGGGGCGAGGACGGCAGACTGGAGCAGCGGTGGGTACAGACCGGCCGGGATCTGTGGGGCAGCTACACCCAGATACGGGGCGGGCTGACCATCGACGACTATGTGGCGTTCCCCTATGGACGCGACGTGGTGGAGGGTGCCCACACCCAGGAGGCCACGACCGACCAGCTGTACAACTACGGCATATAAAGGAGGCGGGATAACCATATGTTAGAAAATATAAATCTCGCCTTTCAGGGCGTGTGGAGCCACAAGCTGCGGTCGTTTCTGACCATGCTGGGCATTATTATCGGTATCGCCGCGATCATCACCATCGTGTCCACCATTCAGGGCACCAACGAGCAGATCAAGCAGAACCTGATCGGCGCGGGCAACAACGTGGTGCGGGTGACCATCGGCGCCACGGACAGCCAAAACTATTTCGACCTGAACTACTCGGCGCTGCCGGAGGGTATCGACCCAGTGACCCGGGAGATGCGGGATGAGATGGAGAAGCTGGGCAGCGTGTCGCTGGTGAGTATGTACTACTCCCGGGATTGGTGCGACAACGTATACGTGGGCAATACGGCGTTCAGCGGGTCGCTGTACGGCGTGGACGACCACTATCTGACGGCCGTGGACTACGCGGTGAACTACGGACGCTCCTTCACGGCGGCGGACTATGAGAACCGGCGGAATGTGGCGCTGATCGACGCGAAGTCGGCAAAGTCGCTGTTCCAGGGCGAGAACCCCATCGGCGGCACCATCGAGATCAACGGGATGCCGTTCACCGTGGTGGGTGTGGTGTCCTCCCGGTCCAGCAGCGGACCGGTAATCAACAACTTTAAGGATTATCAGATGTACGCCGGCAGCACAGCGGGCACCATCTTCATCCCGGACGTGTGCTGGTCTGTGCCCTATCGGTACGACGAGCCGCAGTACGCCGCCGTCCGCGCCACCAGCACCAACGACATGACCGCCGCCGGCGACAATGTGGCCAAGTATCTGAACGAGAACGCCATCCGGACCACGAAGTACAAGTACGAGTCCAAGGACCTTCTGCAGCAGGCCAGCGACCTGCAGAGCCTGTCGGAGAGCACCAACAAGCAGCTGATCTGGATCGCCGCCATCTCTCTGGTGGTGGGCGGCATCGGCGTGATGAACATCATGCTGGTGTCCGTGACAGAGCGCACCCGCGAGATCGGATTGAAGATCGCCATCGGCGCGCAGCAGAGCCGCATCCTCTGGCAGTTCCTGACGGAGGCGGCGGTGCTGACCAGCATGGGCGGCATACTGGGCGTGGCCACGGGCATCGGCCTGGCGGAGATGATGTCCCACATCATGGGGACACCGGTGGCCATCAGCGTACCGGCGTGCATCATCGCCGTGGCCTTCTCCATGGTCATCGGCGTGGTGTTCGGCCTGGTGCCGGCCATGAAGGCATCGAAGCTGAACCCCATCGAAGCCCTGCGGAGAGAATGATACGCAGAAAGAAAAGACCGGCTTTCGCCGGTCTTTTTCTCTGTCTGCTCCCGGCGAAGACACAGCGAAAGCAGAAAACAGCCCCCGGCAGGGGGCTGTTTCTTTATTTACTGCGGCAGCTCGCCGGGGGCGACCAGGATGATCTTGTCGGCCCGGTCATAGTCGCTGTACGCCTCCTTGGTGCTGCGGAGGAGCGTACCGTCGCCGGCGTAGACGTTGCGGTAGGTCTGGACGGCGTAGCCGTTGTGGCCGTACTGCTCCACCTCGGTGGTGCCGGGGGCCACGGACTCGGACTCCTGATAGACTGTCTTGCGCTCGGAGTAGGAGAGGAACTGGTTGGTCATCTCCACATAGTGGTCGTCGGTTTTGGTGCCCAGCAGGGTGATGGTCAGCTGGTTGGTCTCGTCGTTGTAGCTGGTGGTGATCTTGATGGGGTAGTTGGTGCTGTTGCGGAAGGCAAAGTCCGGGCCGCCCCAGCTGACCGTGGCATCACAGCCCGTGACGGGCATATAGCCGGGGTCGAACATATGGGCGTAGCGCAGGACGATCTGCAGGTCCGCCATGAGGGCGGAATAGTACAGCGTGGAGGATACCTGGCAGATACCGCCGCCGATGGAGGTAACGGTCTTGCCGCCGGAGTAGGCGGCGGCGGGCTGGAAGCCCCGGGCCTCGGTGCGCTGGCCCACAGTGGCGTTGTACCAGAACTCCTCGCCGGGGTTATAGATACGGCCGTTGATGGCGGCGGAGGCCAGCTTGATGTTCTGGCGGCGGCCCAAGGGGCCGGCGCAGGTGGTGGTGCAGGTGCCGATCACGTCCCGGAACATGGCCTGCTCCAACTCCTCGGTGGCGGCGGGCGGGAACTGCACCTGGGCGTCGGCCAGGAATTCCTCGCCCGGCTGGGCGGCGTCCAGTTGCTTTTGCACCGTCTCCACATCGAACTGTACGCCCACGCGGGACTGGGTGGGCTTGCCGGTGGATTTGTCGCAGATGGCGGCGGCCATGGTGCCGGCGATCTCGTCGTGGAGCGCCTGCACGTCCATGGGCGCGGCGGTGTGGGCCGCGAACACACATTCCACGGACCGGGCTGCCGCGGACAGGTCGCGGCTCTCGAAGCGCTGCGCCAACTCGGCGCGCAGCGCCGCCGCGTCCAGCTTCTCGCCGTCCTGCGGCTTGGTGATGTACAGGCCCTCACCCTCCGCCAGCCGGTAGCCGCCGTCCGTTACGGTGCAGCCCACGGTGTCGGACAGCTGTTCACAGGCGGCGGTAAGCTTCGCCTCGTCCACGTCCAGCTGGGGCGTGACATCCACGGCCCTGAACCAGCTCTCGATAAAGCGCCAGCCGCCGCGGAGGAACGCGGTCACATCGCTGCCCCAGCCCCGGTCCTGCACGTCGCAGCCGACAGCCTTGGAGACATAGACGGGCAGAACGGTGACGCCCAGGTCGGAAAGGGTGGTGCTGCCGATCTCCTGCCCGTCACGGGTCAGGCGGATGGTCATGCCGTCCAGCAGGGCACTCCCCTGCTCCGTCCAGCGCTGCTCGGCCTCCTGCGCCGACAGGCCGGACATATCCATGCCCAGCACGGAGGTGTTGGGAAACGCCGTGTGGGAATACAGCGCGTTGGCGGCCACACAGCAGCCCGCGTAGGCCAGCACCAGCACCGCCGCGGCGATGCCGATGATCAGTCCGGCTCTTTTGCCGGGGGTCTTGGGAGGCTTTTCTTCCGGGGCCGCGCGCTTGCCGGCCGTCTCCGGCGCGGGATCGGCGGTAACAGAGGACATATTCAACTCGTCGCTCATGGTGTCCCCTCCTTTGTATCATCAGGTTTGGGCAATACCGGCAAAATGCCGTGCCGTTACTGCATTGTATCACGGTTTGTCAAGGAATGGGTTACAAAAGCGTTACGACACCTCTTTCTGCGGCTTTGCGCGGGGAATGGTAACGGTGATGCAGATGGTGTCCTCCGTATCCCGGCGGGAGACTTTGGCGCCGACGCCGGCGGTCTGCATGAGCCTGACGCCCCGGTCCACGCTGTTGAGGAACAGCCGGACGTCCTTGATGATATACGCGCTGCGGCGGCGGGGCTGCGTCGTCTGCTTCTGTGTGACCAGACGGTCTATGTAGGCCTCGGCATCGGCGACGTTCAGCTGGTTTTTGCCGATGTGTTCGACGGCGGCAAGGCGCTGCTCCGGGTCCTCCAGACGCAGGAGGGCACGGGCGTGGCGCTCGGTCAGGCCGTAGTGGTGCAGAGCCTCCGCCACCGGCTCCTCCAGCCGCAGCAGACGCAGCTTGTTGGCCACGGCGGACTGGCTGCGGCCCAGCCTTTCCGCCGCCTGCTGCTGACTGAGGCCGTAGCGGCGGAGCAGGCGGGCGATGGCGGCCGCCTCCTCCATGTAGTCCAGGTCGCGGCGCTGGAGGTTCTCGATCATGGCCAGCAGGGCGGCGTCCTCCTCATCCACCCGGGCCAGCAGACAGGGCACCTGCCGCAGCCCGGCGATCCGCGCCGCCCGCCAGCGGCGCTCGCCGGCCACCAGCTCGTAGACTGCGCCCTGCTGCCGGACGGTGAGCGGCTGCAGAATGCCGTAGGCGGCGATGCTGGCCGCCAGCTCCTGCAAACTCTCCGAGTCGAACCGGCGGCGGGGCTGCTGGGGGTTGGGACGGATATCGTTAATGGGTATGTATCGCACACGGGCAGAGAGGAAATCGGTCTTCTGGTCTTTTTTCATGGCTGTCGCCTCCTTTTTTCGCCTATTGTACGGCGGGAGGCCTGTCGAAAGCGGGCGAAGACCGTCGGGAAATAA
>OKUC01001103.1_pt1 | contig 10800 bp, 3 predicted proteins | sample 1606761 | NCBI WGS metagenome assembly OKUC01 (sample SAMEA3882542, study PRJEB24775) | human gut metagenome | biome: human-associated habitat; feature: intestine environment; material: feces | place: Netherlands | collected 2009/2010 | reverse complement strand
CAGCTGGACCAGTATTGCGAAAGTGGTACGTACCGAGGTTCGACAGATTCGAAACAGCGAGTACATCATCGCAGCAAAATGTATGGGAGCAGGTTTCTTCCGCGTTTTGTGGAAGCATCTGGTGCCGAACTTTTTCTCATCCATTATGTTTATTTTCTCCAGGTCGGTGTAAAATCTATACTCTATTCCATTTGTAAGCACGCCAAAACGCGCTTTTGACGCTACAAAATATTTTTGTAGTTGGGTGTCATGCAGGTTTAGGTCTTGCTTGCAGTGTTTGCATTCTATAAGAAGTATAGGATTTTCATTCTTCATTATGGCATAATCGATTTTTTCTCCTTTTTTCTTTATTAAGTCACAATCCATTTCAGGCACGACCTCAAAAGGGTTAAAAACATCGTATCCTAAGGCTGCAATCATTGGCATTATAAATGCGTTTTTTGTAGCTTCTTCTGTAGCTATCTTGTCTTTTTGTTTTTTTATATTATCAGATAGCTGTGTAACTTGATCCTTAAAATCCATTGCTCTGCTTTTTACTTTGTAATATTGTACAAATGTAATTTATATAATAATATAAACAAAATTAAAGATAGGAAAAATAAACAGTTGAATATATTTTGTGTGGCTCTAACTATGTCATTTATTGTTATATTTGCAATGCCGTGTGATGTTGCACGGAACTATTTCTATCGAAAAGACCTATGGCTGGAATACATTTTGACATTACAGGTGATAATTCTAATTTCTTACGTAGACTTCGTGAAGTAGAGAATGGTGTAAAAAACACGTCCAAGCAAATAGAGCAAAGCGGTTTAGGTATTGAAGAACTGTTTAACCGTATGACTAGAGCTGCCGCAGCATTCGGAGCTGGTTTTACTGCAAAAGAATTAATTTCAAATATTGCACAAGTCCGAGGAGAATTCCAACAATTGGAAGTTGCATTTAAGACAATGCTTGGCAGTGAGGATAAGGCGAATGCCCTCATGCAGCAATTGGTAAAAACGGCTGCTATCACTCCTTTTGACCTTCAAGGCGTAGCAAATGGAGCTAAACAACTTCTTGCTTATGGAGAAAATGTTGAAAACGTAAATGACAACTTGATACGTCTTGGAAACATAGCCGCAGGTCTTTCTCAGCCACTTGGTGATATTGTGTATTTGTATGGTACTACCATGACGCAAGGACGGTTATATACCGCAGATTTAAATCAGTTTACAGGTCGTGGTATTCCTATGATTCGCGAATTGGCAAAAGTATTCGGAGTAGCAGAAGGAGAAGTAAAAAGTCTAGTGGAAGCAGGGAAAGTGGGATTCCCGGAAGTCCAGAAAGTCATCCAAAACCTTACAAATGAGGGAGGAATGTTCTACAACCTTATGCAAGAACAGTCCAAGACAATCACTGGGCAAATTTCTAATATAGAGGATGCTGTTTCCACCATGTTCAATGAGATAGGGAAAGCCAATGAAGGAATTATAAACGAAGCTCTGTCCGATGTCTCTTATTTGGTTGAGAATTATGAGAAAGTAGGGAAAATCCTTATTAGTCTTGTAGCAACTTATGGCGTATATAAAGTGGCTGTGATGACAGTCACGGCTTTGCAAGCTTTACAAGCTTCAGGTATTGCCGCTCTAACTATTGCCGAACGTGCCCACTACGGATGGCTGGTTTTGCAAACAACGGCACAAAAATCTTTGAACGCTGTTATGCTTACTAATCCGTATGTGTTATTGTCAGCTGCTGTTGTAGGGCTTGGAGTTGCAATGTGGTCGTTATCCGATAATACAACGTCAGCAGAACGTGCTTTAGATTCATATAACAAGAAAATAGAAAAACTCAACACGGACGAGGAAGATCGGAAACGTATTTTGGAAGGTCTTGTTAGCACCATTAATAGCGAGGTGGAAGCCGAGACCACTAAACTTAAAGCCTTAAAAGACATTGAGAAACTATATCCTGTACTTTTTAAGAAGTATGTCGATGAGAAAGGTCATATACATGACTTGACTGGGTTTTGGAAGGCATATAATGAAGAAGTTGTAAAATCTAGAACACAGTCAAAGCAGGCTATAGTCGAGTCCTTGGAACAACAGATAAAAAGTGCGGAATGGGCTTATAATTTAGCTAAGAAGGAGAACAACCGTTCCGAGATGAAGGTTCAGGCACAGCGTATCGAAGACCTGAAAAATGAATTGGCAAACGCAAGAAGGGATGTCTTGTCGGAAATCAATGCCCAATTGGAAATTGAGAACAAACAGGGAACAAAAGAAACTACATATCAGGAAGATTTGGCAAATGCTAAAGCCGAATGGGAAAAAGCGAAAAAAGGATATGAGGCATTAATCAAAGATAAGGCGGCTACATCGAAACAGGTGAAAGAATCCAGGGATAAGATGTTGTCCGCTGAAAAGGCATATAAAGAGTTGGGTGGAGCAACTGGAAATGAACTGGCTAAACAAAAAAGCCATTCCAAAAAAGAAGTGGAAGACAGACTAAAACAGCAAGAGCAACTTGCTGAAGAACTTCTTTCCATCCGTCGTAAGAACCAACAGGACGAAATAAATCTCATGGCTGACGGAACTGAAAAGAAGTTGGCGCAGATAGATTTGGATTATCAGAAAGAGCTTGATGCCATTGAAAAGCAACGTGAGGAATGGAATAAAAAGCAAAAAGGCAAACTTACTGATGAGCAGGAAGCTCAGTTGGCTGAATCCGAAGAAAACGCTTACAAGAAATATGAGAATAATGTAAAAGACACAAATAAAGAGAAACTTGATGCTGACAAAAAAGCATGGCAGGAATACTTCATTGCGTTTGGCGATTACCAGGAAAAGAGAAAGGCTATCACGCAGAAGTACGAAGATGAAATAGCGGACATCATAAAGAAGGGGGGTAACAATGGAGAGATTGCATCCGCAAGGGCAAGACAGGCAAGCGAATTATCTTCATTGGATGAACAATATGGGAAATCAACCAAGGCAATGGCGGACCTCTTTGAAGACGCTTCCGACAAGTCGGTAAACGCCATTCAAGCTGTCATTGATAAGTACGAGCTACTTGTGTCATACCTTTCTGGAGAGAATGGTGTTACCGTTGAAGATTTGAAAACCGTAGGATTTACCGATAAAGACCTTAAAAGCATAGAGGACGGCACAATCAACATCAAGGATATTACCGATTCTATCAAGAATTTAAAGGATACGCTTTCAGGTAAATCACCGTTCAAGAAGTTTACGGAGGACATTAAAAATGGAATCAGTTACCTTAAAAACGCTAAAGGTGATACGGATGCGATTGGTATTGGAATATCGAAAATAGGAAATGCAGTCGTTGAATTTTCCGGTCCGCTCAAAGAGTTTAGCTCCAACATAGGGAGTATCTTCGGATTTGACGATTCAAAAGTACAAGGAGCAATTGATGCTGTTAGCGGTTTAGGACAAACAGCGGCAGGTGTCGGTCAGATTATGAGCGGTGACATCGTAGGTGGTGCCATGAGTGCAGTCAACGGAATCTCTTCTGTTGTGTCTGCGCTTGATGGAATGTTTGGTGCTGACTACTCGCACTACAACGCTATGAAGGAACAGTACGATACGCTTAACTCCATTTGGGACGAATTGATTGACAAAAAGAAAGAATACATTAATACCTCATACGGTGTAGAAGCTAATAAGGTCGGGAAAGAGGCATTGGAGTTGGCGGAAAAAAGTATTGAAAGTTACCGTATTCTTGGTAAAGAAAGACTGAACGCAGGTGCATCCGCAGGTTCTCACTCTATTGGCGTACGAATCCGCAAGGGTATGAGCAAGGAAGGATGGGAACAAGCACGTGAAGCCCTTGGAGCTGATTTTGATAAAGCGACAAGTGGAAGAATGACAGGACTTTTCGACCTGTCAGCAGAACAAGTTGAGAAACTGAAAGAAGCTGATATTTTTTGGTCAAAGTTGGATGATGATGTACGTGAATATCTGCAAGGGATTATTGATGGCGAAGAGCGTATAAAGGATATTCAGAACCAAATCAAAGAACAACTTACGCAAGTGTCTTTTGATAGCGTGTTTGACAGCTTTGTAGACATGCTTATAAATATGGACAGCTCCGCAGAGGACTTCTCTAAGAATTTTGAGCAATATATGCAACGTGCTATTCTCACTACAATGGTAGGGAATAAGTACAAAGACAAGTTGCAAGCTTGGTATGATAGTTTTGCTAAGGCTAACGATGATAAGGCAGGTATAACCAAGGAAGAAATGGAAAAGTCGCAAGCGGAATGGGACGCCATTGTCGCAGAAGCTCTTGCGGAACGGAATGCTTTAAAAGATGCTATGGGTTGGACCGGAGATAACACACCCCAACAAGGCGGTTCTCAACGAGGGTTTGGCACTGAAATGACACATGAAGATGCAGGAGAACTAAGCGGTAGGTTTACAGCATTGCAGATTTCAAATGAGGAAATAAAGAGCCAAATGATAAATGTTGTTGTCGGCATAGGATCTTTGGTCTCTATCTCAACGGAGGGCAATGCTACGTTGGGTAACATCTTGAATCAGCATGTGATTACTAACGGTTATTTGGAAGATATCGTAAAATACACAAAGCTTATCCTTGAATTAGGATCGAAATTAGATAAGATAGTAGATAATACTAAAAATATGTAACATGGAAGGAGAATTTTATATAAATGACAAGGATGCTTATACCACATGGGGAATAAGTATGGATACCTCTTCTTTATCGGCGTTAATGACACCACCGCCGATGAAAGAGTTTATAGAAAACAAGTCACGCCTGGAAAACGGCAAGCGAGTTATAACTTCAAATCCCAGGGTTGATGAAAGGAATATTACACTTACATTTAATCTTACGGCTAAAAGCGAAGATCAGTTTTTTGTTAGATATAATTCTTTTTGTGAAGAACTCGCCACTGGGGTATTACATATCAGAAGCAAATATCAGCCAAATGTTGTGTATAAGACTATTTATTTGTCATGTAACCAATTTACACAGTTTATGAGGGGAATCGCTAGTTTCTCCTTGAAATTAGTGGAACCTAATCCTGCGGATAGGACAACGTGATTTTTTCTTTGAATATAATGCTATCATGTGATTTATTTGTATATTTGCTACATAACATTGTATGAAGCTATACAATACTTGTATGGGACTAATAGACATTAAAAACATATCAGGAGATATTATCCTTTCAATCCTTCCCAATGGCGGTTGCAAGCGGAAGTTTACGTTGATGAAGGAAGATTACATCACGTTGAAATTTTCTTTGGATAACCCCATATACTTCAAGCTAGGATCATACGTGGAATGCGAGTTTGGACTGTTCGAGGTGTGCGACTTGCAAAAACCCATCTTCAACGCCAATACGGGAGGATATGATTATGAATTAAGACTTGATGCCTATTACTGGAAATGGAAAAACAAAATCTTCAAATATACCCCGGAGGCGGCCGGACAGGAAGCGTCCTGGAACCTGACCGCTCCGCTTGACGTACAAGTCGGTATAGTCCTTAGAAATCTGAAAGCTCTTGGCTATAAGTATAAAGGACAGGATTTTGTTTTCTCCATTGACAGCACTGTAGAGAATAAGGCACTACTGATGACTTATGACAACATCAACATCCTTGACGCCTGTTTTGAGATGGCGAAGAAATGGGATTGCGAATGTTGGGTGACTGAAAACATCATCCATTTCGGACGTTGCGAGTCTGGCGATGCGGTTAACTTTGAAATCGGGGTGAACGTTGTAGAGATGTCACGTTCCGATTCCCAATCAACCTACGCCACCCGAATATATGCTTTCGGTTCCACAAGGAATATCCCTTCCAACTACCGTCCGGTTGATGAGTCGGTGGTTGTGAACGGCGTTGTGCAAAAACGCTTAATGTTGCCCGACGGAACTCCGTACATAGACGCTTATCCTGATATGACTACCGAGGAAGCCATTGAACAAGTGGTTATCTTCGATGAAGTCTATCCCCGAAGGGTCGGCACCATGTCGGATGTCACAACTATTGAGGTGACAGACAAGGTGGAGAATGAGGACGGCACAACCACCGAGAAAAAATGGAATGCCTACCGCTTCAAGGATACCGGCATTACCTTCTCAAAGGACTATATCCTTCCCGGTGAGGAATTGAAAATCATTTTCCAATCCGGCAAGTTGAATGGTATGGAATTCGCTGTGACATTCGACCCTGACAATAAGAATGAACAACTTTGGGAAATAGTCAGAAATGAGAACTACGGCAGACCGCTTCCGGACGGAGTGCTTATTCCTGAGAATGGGGATACTTATATTCTATCCGGTTGGGACAGCACGAAGATAGCCGAATTAGGGCTTGTATCGTCTGCCGAGCAGGAATTGAAGGACAAAGCCGAGAAGTACGTTGCCAAGTCAAAGATAGACCCCAACACTTACAACTGTATGATGATGTCCGATGTCGCATACAGTGAGGACGGAGTGCACAATCTCTACGGCATCGGTCAGAAGGTTAACTTAATCAATAAGGCTTATTTTGAGAACGGAAGGCAGTCAAGGGTTATCGGATACGAGTTTAATCTTGACTTTCCTTATGATTCTCCGATTTATACAGTAGGGGAGACGGCAGCCTACTCGCGTATAGGGGACCTCGAAGGCAAGATAGAATCTCTTACCCTGAAAGGTCAGACTTATACAGGCGGTTGGGGCAGTGGGGTTTATCTGATTAAAAGAAATGATTCCACACCGGCTACCGACAATAATGCATTCTCTGCTTTGCGTTCATTAAGCATGTTCTTGCGGAAAGATAAAGATGACCGTACCCCGCACAAGTTATCCTCTGACAAAGCTTTTGAAATAGGGAAATTTGTCAGTGGTAGTACAGGTGGTATCATAATGGTTGATAAGGAAACAGGTCAAACCTATGCGGAGGTTGATAAACTGAAAGTCCGCATGAAAGCCTATTTCGAATCACTGGAGATACAAAATGTAAATTCTGTAGGTGGAAAGATAGTTCTAACTCCGGGTGGTGCTGTTACGCTTATTGATGTTTGGACCAAGGGCACCATTGAACAAACGCCCATACTTTCAATGGCAGACGGGAATCCTATATTGCTTGCAGATGGCAGTGAACTCCAATTGATGGATAAAGAAACGGTAGACAATGGCGTTCCCGAAGGCGTGTACAGATGTTTCTTCCTTGCCGAGCAGGACGGTGTGGAAGTGGAGAACCGCTTCCGTGCAGGCTTCCAGGTACAGAGCAAAAACTTCAATATCAAAAAGCCGGGAGAATACCAACAGGTGGCGAACCATTATTATTGGCGTTTATGTGTAGGGGCAAGCAAAGAGCCTATCAATGTCGGCATATACAAATTGCACTATATTGACCTCAGCATGGCGGATTGCGACACAGGCAGTGACATTCCGGCAAAGGGTGATACTGTAGCCCACCTTGGTGCACGAATCAAATGGAAAGGCATTGGCGGTAATGACGTGACGGATGAAAGCAATATTGACGCACAGAATGCCATCGTTTTCTCTTCTACCGATGTGTTCAGCCCGAGTGTTACTCTGTATCACGGTATAGACTCCTACTCCTACTTGAACAAGGAGTATGTTGAGTATGGCGTAGACAAAACTAACAACAAGGCGTTTTTCCATGTATACGGTGATGCGTATATTGGGGACCGTGATGGTAACAGCTTTGTTAAGTTCACCCAAGGTGAAGGCGTGGAATTGAAAGGGAAGCTGTCGGTCGGTACTACCATCGGCAATGGAGACACCATCGAAGATGCTCTCAAAAAAGCATCTGAAAAGTACATTGAGGATTTAGACCCTCTGAAAGAGTACATCAAGCAGGAAATAGATAATATCCAGAATCAGGTTGACGGTGCGATAGAAACATGGTTTTACGACCCGGTGCCCACCCTTGAAAATCTTCCCGCATCCGATTGGGATACAGATGAGAAGAAGAACAATCATTTGGGAGACCTCTATTACAGCAAGGAGGGAAAAGCATACCGGTTCCAATATGAACAAGAAAAGGGATGGTATTGGAATGCCATTACCGATACGGATATTGTCAAGGCTTTGGAAAACGCTCAAAAAGCACAGGATACCGCAGATGGGAAAAGACGCATCTTTGTGAGACAACCGCAGAATTCGGACGCATACGACATAGGTGATATGTGGGTAAATGCGACCTATGGTAGCACTTACAAGGACGATATGCTCAGAGCGAACACTTCAAAAAAGGCAGGGGAAGCATTTAGTATCTCCCATTGGGAGCTTGCATCAAAATACACTGATGACACTTTGGCGCAAGAAGCAAAGAAAATAGCCGAAGAAACGAAGAAAGCGGCTGAAAAGCTGGACAGTACTGTAAGTTCAATGAAGGACTTTACCGATGAAGCATTCAATGATGGTATCGTAGACAGAGGGGAAGCGGCTGCGATTAAAAAATACCTGAATAATATTGATTCCATCAAAAACGATGTAACAGAATCCTATAATAAGATTATAGAGAATGAGCTTCTTGATGAAGGCGTGGTAAAGACGGAGTTGGAAACCGCGTACCGCTTGTTCAATAGCTCGGCACAGGAGCTTATAAACACCATTAACGGTGTGATTCAGGACGGTAAGACCACAGCGACCGAAGTGGCTATGGTGGATGGCAAGTATTCAGCGTTCAACTTGAAGTACGGTGATTTTATTGCCAATGTCAATGCTGCGAACAATTATATACAGGGCAAGCTTAACGAATCCATCAAGGAAATATCGAAGAATATAGGAGATATATCCTATCTGACGAAAGCACTTAAGGAATATACCAATATTGAGGGTGGTCTTATTCAATCCTCATTGTTAGCTTTAGGATACACCTCGGAAAGCGGTTTCAAGATAATGAGCGGTACGAACGGTGTATACCAATCCGACAAGCGTGGCGGAGGTATTGCTTCCTGGTGGGGAGGTTCCATGCTGGACAAATTCGATTACCCGGAAAGCAGCGTGCCGGAAAACGTTGCCAAAGGTCTTGTGCGCTTTGACGGTACGGGTTATTTTGCCAACGGTGCACTTTGGTGGGAAGAAGATGGTACACTCCATGCAGACCCGTTGTCATTCTTTGTCGGTGAGGAAACGGTCGGTGTATTACTGTCGGCATTTAAGTTCTTGCGCTCGGCAGAATTCAAATATATATTGGAACCTCAATATCCGTTCACTCATATAAAAGCCATCAATTCTGTCCAAATCGGTAATGCCTTGCTGAAATATGACGCAGCCAATAATGCCGTATATGTAGAGAAGGATGATGGGTCTATGGTTAATTTCTACGCTACGGGTGACCTTGCTGCGTTCGGTTCGACAACCGGTGGTGGAAGTGGTGCAACCTCATTGGGCATGCTGGACGATGTAGACCTGGTTACTCCTCTATCGGAAGGACAGGTATTGACCTACGACTCGGTTAAAAACAAGTGGACGAACAAAAAAGGCGGTGGCGGTTTGGATATAGACGCCATGTGGGATGAGCTTGCCAAGTCTGACACGTCCAAGAGAATCCATTTTTCCCACATACCGGACTTGGGCAGTGTATATGCCAAGCAGGTAAAGCTGGGCACGACTCCTTACAATGTATCCAATGGGGTGATATCTCTTCCTGCGTATCCGACCGCTCTGAGAAGTCCTAATGCGCTTACCATAAGTCTTAACGGGAAATCACAAGGGGGTTATGACGGAAGTTCGGCTAAGAGTATCAACATAACACCTTCGAGCATCGGTGCGGCACTATCCTCCGACTTATCCAAGTATGTATTGAAGTCGGGTGATACGATAACAGGCAATCTGGCAGTTAATGGTGAGATTGATTGCAACGTCATTGGTGAAAATGTTAATGATGCTCACGATGGGGATAGTCCTTGGTATGGAATCAGATTCACCGGCGGTGCAAGCGGAATGGATATATCAGGATATTATGGTATTGGATTCTACACCAGTAACGGCAGAATGATATACTTGGGTAATAATCAGTCGCACATAGTTAATCTGTATGCAGAAGGTAATGCTAATACCGATTCTTCCTTTGTATCCAGCATGACAGACCGTTGGCAATTACAATGGCCGATATACTTCAATCCGGACAATGCCGTATTCAGGGCTAACCAATTATCCCTGATGATGCACGACTCCTGTAGACCGATAATTAGCTGGAAGGATACACTGGACGGTGTTGGTTGGCAGACAAGATACACCATTGGCACGTATCGACCTGATTACGACACATGGGGAACCATGCTGATAGCAGTGTCTAATGATGATGGAGGTAACAGCCCGGGGATTAGATTGGAGCTTGAAGCCTCTAATAACAGGGCGGTTGTCCAGGGTTCGTTCCTTGCAAGCGGTGAGATTACCGCTTATTCGGACGCCCGCTTAAAATCAAGTATAAAACCGCTACGGAACAGAGGGTTCATCACCCCTGTCAGCTATATCAAGGATGGAAAGGAAAGCATAGGGTTTATCGCACAGGACATGATAGAATTGTATCCTGAGCTGGTAGCTAAAGGCAGCACGAAAGAACACTACCTGTCCGTGAACTATGCCCAATATACGGCAGTATTGCAGGCTCAGATAATTGAGCTGCACAAAGAGATTGATGATTTGAAACGTAAATTTATAAATTAAAAACTATGGTTACATTATTGATTGTTTCGATTGTTCTGTTTGTATCCTATATCGGATATACAGTCGGGATGTATGGCATCCCTGCAAGTATCAGTGACACATACTATCGGCTTGGAAAGAGGGGTTGGCTGTTCACG
>OKUC01001096.1_pt1 | contig 10871 bp, 6 predicted proteins | sample 1606761 | NCBI WGS metagenome assembly OKUC01 (sample SAMEA3882542, study PRJEB24775) | human gut metagenome | biome: human-associated habitat; feature: intestine environment; material: feces | place: Netherlands | collected 2009/2010 | reverse complement strand
CAGCCTCTCGGTGTCGGCCAGCGCAGCCTTGCGCGGGGCGGCGTCCTCATACAGGTAGGCGTTGGGGTCGGTCCAGTGCGCCGCAAGGATCGGCACCAGTGCCAGCAGCAGCAGGGTCTCATGCTGCGGGGCCAGCCTGGCCAGCACCACAGCCACAGCCAGCACCACAGCGGCGTAGATCACCACATAGTAGCGGTCCGCCTCAAACGGCGCGGCCTTATCGATCAGCGCCACGTACCCCGCCGACGCCAGCAGCAGCCCGGCGGCAAACAGGCCATTGCCGCGCAGACGGCAGCCGCGCCGCCACAGCACCACCGCCGCGGCAGCCACAACCACGGCCCACAGCCAGAGCCCGCCGAACTGGGCCGCCAGCAGCTGCACCACCGTGCCGATGCTCCTGCCCCACTCCGCCAGCGCGGACAGGTCAAAGACGCTCGCAAATGCCTCTTTTCCGCGGGAGCCGGAGAAGATATGGGCCTTCATCGTGGGGAAGGCCGCATACGCCGCAGCCAGCGCGGCAAACTCGGCGATCACATAGCCGCCCGCCGTCTTGAACCGCCGCGTAGCCAGCAGCCAGACGCCGAACAGCCCACAGACGAAAAAGCAGAACACCAAAAAGAAATACTGCGTCAGCGCCCCGGCCATTGTGACCGCAAACAGACCCGGCCAGACCGCACGCGGCGGCTTTTGCCCCGCCTGCAGCGCCTGCCACAAAACCACATGGCAGTACAAAAGCACGATGCCCTCCAGCATCATCAGGCTGTACATCCGGGTGAACACCGCCATGCCCTGCACGCCGACGCAGAGCAGCCAGCAGGCCGCCGCCGTCCACGCGGGCCAGAACCGCCCGATCAGCCGCTTCGCCGTGCAGTACAGCACCGCCGCGCCCGCCAGGATGCAGACAAAGTTCGGCAGCAGCCCCACCCACGGCAGACCCAGCTGCGGGAACAGCGATTCCGCCGTATAGACCAGGCAATAGTAGAGCGGCGGGTGGACATCGATCTTCTGGTTGTTCCACGGGATGGTATAGTCAAACGGGCGGCCCGGCGTCAGGACCGCGCTGTAAAAGCTGCCGTCGTGCCAGCTGTCCATATAGCCGTCCTCCAGTGCGTAGAACCCACCGGGATAGTTTGCCAGCTCATAGGTGTACAGCTCGTCCACATGGTAGCCCTGCTTGTGCGCCGCGTAGTAGAGCATCAGCGCCAGCCCCACGGCCAGCAGCGCCGCCACCGCCAGCATGCGCTTGGTTTTTGTGTTTTTCATGATTCCCGCTTTCCGTATCTGCCTGACCGTAGGGGCGCATTCTATATGCGCCCGCGCACCTCGCGCCGCCGCAAACCTCCCGGGCGGATATGGAATCCGCCCCTACGGGAATGCGCGCCCGTTCGTTTACACACCTGCATACCAAAAAGGCCTGCCTCAAAAGGCAGGCCCTTCGTTTGTTTTACTCCTGTGCGTTTTCTTCCTTGTCACGCACAAAACGCCACAGCTCACCGATGGTGAAATCCTCGCTCAGCTCACTCTCGTCGATCTCCTCGCCGATTGCCTCGCCCAGTGCCCACGCCAGCTCGATCATATCCTCATGGTCGGCGCCCAGGTCAGCCAGCGCTGTGCCGCGGCTCAAATCGCCCGTGTCGCAGCTGAACTGCTCTGCCAGCAGATCCTGCAATTCTTCAAAGGTCATTCCGTTTTCCCCCTCTCACTGGGAAGTTTTGTGTTCTTATCATACAAGCCCACAGCGGTTCCGTCAAGGGGCAAACCAGCAACAACCGCACAAATTTATTGCGCTTGATTTGTGGAATCTGCCGAAGGCCCCGCCGGTAACTGCGGCTGTGCGTTCAAAATGCGCATAAACTCCTCGCCGGAGATCGTCTCTTTTTCGTACAGATACTGGGCAATTTCGTCCAGCTTGCGCTTGTTGTCGGCCAACAGCTGGTAGGCCTTCTTGTGCTCGGCCTGCACGATCTCCACGACCTTGGCATCGACCTGAGCCGCCGTCTGCTCGCTGCAGGCCAGGCTCGCGTCTCCGCCCAGGTAGGCGTTGTTCACAGTCTCCAGCGCGACCATGTCGAAATCCTCGGTCATGCCGTAGCGGGTGACCAGTGCGCGGGCCAGCTTGGTGGCCTGCTCAATATCGTTCGACGCGCCCGTCGTGATGGAGTGGAAGATCAGCTCCTCCGCCGCGCGTCCGCCGGTCAGCGTCGCGATCTTGTTCAGGATCTCCTCTTTCGTCATCAGCGTGTGGTCGCCGTCCTCCACCTGCATGGTGAAGCCCAGCGCACCGGACGTGCGCGGCACAATGGTAATTTTCTGCACGGGGGCGCTGTTCGTCTGCAAGGCCGCCACCAGCGCGTGGCCGACCTCATGGTAGGAGACGATGCACTTTTCCTTATTGTTGAGGATCTTGTTCTTCTTCTGCGCACCGGCCAGGATCGTGTCCACGGCCTCCTGCAGGTCGAACTGGGTCACGGCCTTGCGGTGATGGCGCACAGCGCAGAGCGCGGCCTCGTTCACGATGTTAGCCAGCTCGGCGCCGGACGCACCGGGCGTCATGCGGGCCACAACACCAAAGTCACAGTCGGGGCCGAGCTTGACTTTCTTAGCGTGCAGGCGCAGGATGCTCTCGCGACCTTTCAGATCGGGCAGCTCGACGGGCACGCGGCGGTCAAAACGGCCCGGGCGGGTCAGCGCAGGGTCCAGGGATTCCGGGCGGTTCGTCGCCGCCAGGATGACGACGCCCTTTGTGGCGTCAAAGCCGTCCATCTCGGTCAGCAGCTGGTTCAGCGTCTGCTCGCGCTCGTCGTTGCCGCCAAGGTTGGAGCCGCCGTCACGCTTCTTGCCGATCGTATCGATCTCATCAATAAAGACGATGCAGGGCGCTTTTTCACCTGCCTGCTTGAACAGGTCGCGCACCTTGGACGCGCCCATGCCGACGAACATCTCCACAAACTCACTGCCGGCGATGGAGAAGAACGGCACACCGGCCTCACCGGCCACGGCGCGGGCCAGCAGCGTTTTGCCGGTGCCCGGAGGGCCGACGAGCAGCACGCCCTTGGGCATCTTCGCGCCGATCTCCTCATACTTTTTGGGGTTGTTCAGGAAGTCTACAATTTCCTGCAGGCTCTCCTTGGCCTCGTCCTCGCCCGCTACATCGTTGAATTTGATGCCGGTCTCATCGTCCACTACGTACTGCTTCGCGCCGGACTTGCCGCCGAACAGCATGGCGTTGCCGCCGGCACCGCCCATCTCCTGCATCTTTTTGGACGCCCAGCGGTTGACGAACCAGAACAGGATGATCATCGGCAGGAACGAGATCAGCAGGTTCAGCAGCGAATCCCAGATCGTGGGCGACTGATAAACCGTGCCGAACTCCACCCCCGCATCCTCCAGCCGGGTGACGAGGTTGTTGTCCTGCGCAATGGCGTTGGTTTTGTAGGAATTGTCGTTCTTGTCCACAAAGTAGATCTGCTGATCTTCGATCTGGACGGTGGCCAGCTCCTTGCTCTCCAGCATTTGCAGGAAGGTGCTGTAGTTCACGCTTTTCACGCTCGCCTGCATCAAAGCCGGGAACAGGAAAACATTGCTTAAAATAACGATGGCCAGAATGATCGCATAGCCGATCCAAAGCTTCTTTTTGGGGTCCTTCGGCGGCTGTGTCGTCTCTTTCATAGGGAATGCCTCCTCCTTATCTTTTGTAACTATTATAGCATGCTCCCAAAAAATGAACAGCGTGTGAAACAACTTTGAACGAACCGCAAAAAATCCCGCCGCGGCGGGCTTCTGCGGGCTTTCTCCACATTTTGCACAGGTTTTCGACATCTTTCCACTGTGGAAATGTGGAAAACCATGTTGAAACTGTGGAAAACCCCGTGCAAACCCACAAAATAGCACGATAGACAGGGTTTGTTGAAATGTGGAAAACCGGCGGCTAAGCCTCCCCTTTTAGGGGAGGTGGCCGAGCGCAGCGATGGCCGGAAGGGTCCAGCCCGTTCGCCCCAGCCGCCAACTTTTCTGCCAATTTCTAAACAAAAGTCAAAATTCCGTCCAAATTTTCCCGCATTTTGTAACAACTCGGAAACATTTGTCGTTATAATAGACAATACGCCTTTTCAAAAAACGTCCTGCCGGAAGGAGGCCCCGCTATGAATCCCATCATAAACCGCAAACAGGATATTCTGTATAAAGATCTTGCCGTTGACCTTACCGCCCACCGCGTATCCCGCGCCGGGCATGAGCTGCTGCTGACCCCGCGGGAGTTCGCCCTGCTGGCCGTGCTCGTGACCCACTGCGACACAGCTTTAAGCCGCAGCCAGCTGCTCGAGGCTGCCTGGGGCTACGCCTTTATCGGCGAGAGCCGCACCGTGGACGTACATATCAACCGTCTGCGCCGCAAGCTCGGCCTGCAAAACGACATCCAGACCGTCTACAAGGTCGGCTACCGCCTGAACAGCGCCAACTAAAACCGCAAAGCGCCCTGCACTTTTTTACCGTGCAGGGCGCTTTTCTTCCTTTTCAAAAAGTTCCATATTCCCCGCCCGGCGTGTAGATCGTCCCATCGGGGCCGATGACCACATTGCTCAGCGTGTCCAGGCCGCCGTAGACGTCCGGGTCCAGCGTGACACACAGAGCGAAATCGACCTCGTCCGGGGCATAGCGCACGACCCGCAGCACACCGGAGGTATGCTTATATTCCAGCCCGTTCTCCGTGGTGGTCTGCTCCCAGCTGCCGTCCAGCGTTGTGTCCAGCTGGGTCAAAAACACCTGCACCTGCTCCTCCGGTGTACTCTCTGCCGTGGGCAGTCGGTTGTCAAGGACGCTGACCTGCAAAAACGCGCCGTTACCGGGCAGATACATCAGCTCGATGCTCGTCTCATCGTCGATACTGTACATCTCGCCGCTTTCCGTCACCTTGTAGGCGTTCACCGTGTACATCAGGAATCTCACAGTCTGGATATTGCCCGTGTAGCTGCACCCGTAGCACTGGACCTGCACGCTGCCGTTTTCCGGCTGCACCGGCCCGGCGTGGGCCTCGCCCTCGGCTACGCGGTCCAGCAGGTAGTCAAGCTGCTCCCGGCTGAGAAGGCCCCGCGCGGCGGCCTGCTTTAGCTTGCCGCGCAGTACGGTAAAGACATTGTCGGACCAATAGCTGTCCGCCCGATTGATGCCGCCCTGCACGCCGTAACGGTAGAGCGCCCCGGCCACGGGGTCCAGGCGTATTTCGTCGCTCATCACGCCGGGCAGGGCGGGCCGCGGCTGGGCCGCACGGCAGCGCACCGTCTGCCCGTACACGGCCAGCGGCGGCAGTGCCAGCAGAGCCAGGCTCACCGCGGCAATTTTTAAAAATTTATTGTTGCTGCGCTGCTTCTTCATGCTCTGCCTCCTTCTGCAGTAAAATCGTCACTGTCGTGCCCTCGCCCACACGGCTTGCAAAGGTCATCTGCGTGCCGAATGCCTCTGCAATTTGTGCGCAGAGCGCCAGCCCCACGCCGCTGCCGCCGTTGGCCCGAGCGCGGGCCTTGTCCACGCGGTAGAACGGCTCGGTCAGGTGGGGCAGCGCCTCCGCCGGGATACCGCAGCCCGTGTCCTGCACGGTCAGCCGCCAGCATTCGCCCGCGTCGGTGCAGCGCAGGTGGACCGCGCCGTCCTGCGGCCCGGCGTGCCATGCATTCAGCGCCAGATTGCGCACAAGGTCCGCAAGCAGCACCCGGTCCGCCAGCACAACGGCCTCCGCGGGCGCGTCGCAGTCCAGCACCACATCCGGCAGACTGCGCACGGCATCGGCAAAGGCCGCGGCCACCCGCACGGGGCGCAGCACCACGCCGTCCGCCTGCAAGCCGTTCAGCGCCAAAAGCTGCTGGCTCAAACTCTCCAGCCGTGCGGACTCATGGTAGAGGGCCTGCGCCGCCGTGCGCCGTCGTTCCGCATCCAACGTGCCGCCGCGCAGCAGGTCGGCGTAGCCGATCAGGCTGGTCAGCGGCGTTTTCAGCTCGTGGGTCAGGTCGGCCACAAAGCGGCTCTGGCGGGCGTTCAGCTCCTGTAGACGCTCATAGTGGTACGCCGCGACCAGCGCCGCCAGCGTGATGATCGCCTGCACGGCCAGCCAGCTGTACAAAAGCCGGTTCCGCGCGGCGAACGCCTCGGACGCATCCGCCGCCGTGACGACGGCCACGGGGTAGGAGTAGGGCGTGTTCAACACCCCGCCCAGCAGCAGCGTCTCCCCGCGCAGCAGGATGCCGTCCGTGGCCGCGGCGGCCTGCTGCACATCGGCGGCGGCCACGCTCTCCGGCAGGGCGCTGTAGGCGACGTCGCCCTCCCGCATCAGCGCAAACGCGGCAGTGCTGCTGCCCAGGATCAGCCACTGGCCGCGGGTGTACGCCTGCCCTACCCGGGCGCAGACCGAGTCGGCCCCGTTCCGCAGGTAGCCCGCGCTGCGCTGGGTGTCATATTCGGCGGCAAAGGCATCCTCCAGCCCGCAAATGTTGCGCTGGTGCTGCAAGACAGCCTGCTCCTCCAGCGCGTCGAGCCGTTCCCGGAACGTCCTGCACGCCAGCCCGCCGCCCGCCAGCGCCATTGCCAGCGAGAGTGCAAGGACAGCCGTGTACATGGATGTACGCTTCATAAAGTCACCTCCTGCGGTTTCCCGGTTGTATGATTCATTTTGATTTACCGCCATGTAGGGGCCGGACATGTCCGGCCCGGCAGCCTTCCGCCATGACCCATTCACGGTCTGCCGTCTTGCAGCCCGCGGGCCGGGCATGCCCGGCCCCTACCGTTCTGCCAGCAGCTTATACCCCACCTTCGGCACGGTCACGATCTTGTCCGCCCAGTCCAGCTTTTTGCGCAGCCGGTGGATGTGCAGATCCAGCGCCCGCGGGTTCGGCTCCGCGTCGGGGCCCCAGACCCGCTCATACAAAATATCACGGTAGAGCGCCTGTCCCCGCGCCCGCACCAGAACCAACAGCAGCGTAAACTCCCGCGGGGTCAGCTCCACCGCGCGCCCGTTTTGGGTCACGGTGCGGTTGTCCGGGTCTACCTCGGCATCGAACACCCGCAGTGTCGCCGCCCGCCGCCCGGTGTGGCGCAGAAGTCCCTCGACCCGGGCCAGCAGCTCCGCCGGGGCAAACGGCTTGACGATATAGTCATACGCGCCCAGCTTCAACCCGCGCACCCGGTCCGCCACGGCGTTTTTCGCCGTCAGAAAGATGACCGGCGTGCCGGTTGGCGCAATGTAGTCCATCAGTGCAAAGCCGTCCACGCCCGGCAGCATGACGTCCAGCAGCACCAGATCAAACTGCTGCTTTTCCAGCAGGTCGGCGGCCTGCTCGCCGTCGCAGGCCAGCACAAGCGGCTGCCCCAGCGGCTCCAGCGTCATCTCAATAAGCCTGGCAATATGCGGCTCATCATCCACGATCAAAATCGGAAGCATCGCGTTTTCCCCCTTTCGTTGAGGCCAGTATAGCACGGCAGGGTTTCTGAAAGTTTTCCGCTGCACAAAAAGTAGGGGCCGGGCATGCCCGGCCCGCAGCTTTCCCATCAGCTCCATCTCATGGGTAAGCTGCAGGCGAGGCATGCCTCGCCCCTACCCTTCGTTTTATTCCCCCAAAAACTCCCGTATCTCCTTCTCCACGGCCCTGACTTCCTCCTCAAACGCCCGGGCGCTCACGCGCAGCGCACCGTGCCCCATGACGATGATCTGCTCCGCGCCGTCGCTGCTGACAACGCGGGTGCGGTGCTCCTTCGCCAGCTCGTGGGTCGCGCGCTCAATGTACATATCCGCCGTCTCGGCCTCGCGGGTGTAGACAACATACAAATTGTGGTACTGCTCCACCTCCCGCGCGCCGCCGCGCACCTTGTAGGCGTCAAAGACCAGGATCGGCACACAGCGGCGGTAGCCCGCGTAGTTGCACAGAATATCCATCAGCCTGCGCCGCGCGGCGTCCAGATTGCCGTCGGCCAGTTTCCTTAAATCATCCCACGCAAAAATGACGTTGTAGCCGTCCACCAGCAGGTAGTCCGGCCCGGCGGGCACGGGCTTTGCGGGCACGGACGCCGCCGCGGGGGCCGTGTGCAGGGCCGCGCGGGCCGCCTTTTTCGCGTCGCCAGTCTCGCCGCGGCGCTTTATTTTTCCGTAGGTTCGTTCAAAAATTGCCAACAGTTCCTTATCCTGCTCCAGCGTGCCGCGGTAGGCGTCGGCACGGCGGCGGCGCGCGTTGGCATCGTCCTCAGCGTCGGCTTCTTCTGTCGCCGTCTCGCCGTTCAGCCGCCGTTCCACCCCGGTGGACAGATGTGCCCGGGCGGGCACCTCGTCCCATTTGACCAGATACCCGGCCCCGTGGGCGCAGAACACCGAATCCGCCGGGTTGTCGAGGTCGTGTTCCGGCTCATAGCCCGCAGCCTCGATGACCTCCGCTGCATTGTGGCAGGGACGGTAGCCGTCCAGCGTCAGGGTCAGGTGTCCCCTGCCCCGGGTGTAGCCCACCACCTCCATGGGGTAGCTGCGCATGGTGGACACCGGCGCAAACCCGGTGAGCACCGCCGTCTCCTCCCCGCTTTCCGGCGGGTCAAAGGTGCCCTCCATGCGCTGGATATCGCTCATGGCGCGGCCGATGTTCTCGGCGGGCACCTCCAGCCGAAAAGCATACCACGGCTCCAGCAGCTGGCTTTTGGCCAGCATCAGGCCCTGCCGTACTGCGCGGTAGGTGGCCTGCCGGAAGTCGCCGCCCTCGGTGTGCTTGAGGTGGGCCCGGCCCGCAATGAGGGTGATCTTCACATCGGTGAGGGGCGACCCGGTCAGCACGCCAAGGTGCTGTTTTTCTTCCAGATGGGTCAGCACCAGCCGCTGCCAGTTTTTGTCCAGCACCTCTTCCCGGCAGTCGGCGGCAAACTGCATCCCGCTGCCCCGGGGCAGCGGCTCGAGCTTCAGATGCACCTCGGCATAGTGGCGCAGAGGCTCATAATGGCCCACGCCCTCGATGGCCTCGGTGATCGTTTCCTTATATAATATGCCGCCGGAGTCGAACTCCACGTCCAGCCCGTACCGCTCGGCCAGCAGGCTCTTGAGCACCTCGAGCTGAATCTCGCCCATGAGCTGGACGTGTATCTCGCCCAGCGTCTCGTTCCAGACGACATGGAGCTGAGGTTCTTCCTCTTCCAGACGGTGGAGCTTGCCCAATGCGGCATGAACGTCCGCGCCCTCGGGCAGACACACCCGATAGCTCAGCACCGGTTCCAGCACCGGGAGGTCACTGTCCCGCTCGGCCCCGAGGCCGGTGCCGGGCTTCGCCCGGGTCAGTCCGGTGACGGCGCAGACCTGCCCCGGGCCGATGGCCTCTGCCAGCGTATATTTTGCGCCGGAGTAAAGCCGCAGCTGGTTGGCCTTTTCGGCCCAGGGTTCGCCGTCCGCTTCGCCGGTGAGCTGGGCTTTGACTTTCAGCTCACCGCCGGTGACGCGCAGCCAGGTCAGCCGCTCGCCCCGCTCATCCTGCGAGACTTTGAACACCCGCGCACCGAAAGCTTCCAGCGCCGGGGCGGCGCGGGTGTATTCGTCGAGGCCGGCCAGCAGCTCGTCCACACCCTGCAGTCCGCCGGCATTCTCCCTCTGCAGGGCCACGCCAAACCAGCAGGGAAAGACGTGCCGCCGGGCGATGGCCGGGATGATGTCCTCCGCCGTCAGGCTGCCCGCGTCCAGCATTTTTTCCATCAGGCGCTCGTCGCAGAGGGCCAGTGCCTCGTCCCGTTCGGCCTGCTCTGCGCCGAAATCCACGAATCCGTCGCCCAGACGGTGGGAAAGCTGGCTCAGTAGCGCCTCTTTACCCGGGCCGGGCAGGTCCATTTTATTGATGAACACGAAGGTCGGGATATGATACCGCCGCAGCAGACGCCAGAGCGTCTCGGTATGGCTCTGGACGCCGTCGGTGCCGCTGATGACCAGCACTGCGTAGTCGAGCACCTGCAAAGTGCGCTCCGTCTCGGTGGAAAAATCCACATGGCCCGGTGTGTCCAGCAGGGTGATGTCGGTATCACCCGCTGTGAGCAGGGCCTGTTTGGAAAAGATGGTGATGCCACGCGCTTTTTCCAGCGCATCGGTGTCCAGAAAGGCGTCCTTGTGATCCACCCGGCCCAGGCGGCGGGTCACACCGGCGCGGTAGAGCATGGCTTCCGACAGGGTGGTCTTGCCGGAGTCCACATGGGCCAGAATGCCCAGTACGATCTGTTTTTGCGTTGTTTCCATGCACTGCTCCTACAGGAAGCTGCTTTCGTAAGCAGCTTCTAAAAATAATTTCCTGTTTATTGTAACACGCTTTGGAGGGAAAAGAAAGTTTTCCGGTATAAATCCCGCAGGCAAAAAGCAACACCGGACAGAAAACGGTCTGCCCGGTGCGATTTTCTTAAAAAAGATCCAGCATATTGTCCAGATAAATTGTCTCCCGCACCTGCAGCTGGTATTCCGGCTTTGTCATGTAGTAGAGCAGAAATTCCAGCACCAGTGCGCTGCCAAGTCCCCTGCCCTCTATTTTAAAGTGGGAAAAACCTGCGGGCAGATACCGCTGCCGGATGTCCTCCACCCCGATGAACCCGGGGCTACGCATCGCCTTGGAAAAGCGATAGCCCCCGGCAGCATCCGGGGCGGCGCAGCGGTGGTCCGGGCAGTCCTCGCCCAGATTCTGACGGCTGACCGTCTCGTAGCAGCGCTTGCGCTCGGTGCAGCCGAACCAGCAGCACTCGTTGCACAAAAACTCTACCTTGGCTTTTTGCTCCGGCGGCAGGGTGCGCAGCTGTTCCAGTGCCGGGTTTAACCGGAAATCCGGCACTACATACCGGAACTGCGGCTTTTCCAGTTCCTGCCGCAGCTGCGCAAAATCGGTGAGCAC
>OKUC01001094.1_pt1 | contig 10894 bp, 10 predicted proteins | sample 1606761 | NCBI WGS metagenome assembly OKUC01 (sample SAMEA3882542, study PRJEB24775) | human gut metagenome | biome: human-associated habitat; feature: intestine environment; material: feces | place: Netherlands | collected 2009/2010 | reverse complement strand
GCCCTGGATAGCAGCGCCGATAGCGACGCACTCATCGGGGTTGATGCCCTTGAAGCCTTCCTTGCCGGTGAGCTTCTTGACCATTTCCTGCACGGCGGGGATACGGCTGGAGCCGCCGACCATCAGGACCTTGTGGATGTCGTTGCCGGTGAGGCCCGCATCGCTGAGCGCCTGACGGACAGGGCCGGCAGTGGCTTTGACCAGGTGCGCGGTCAGCTCGTTGAACTTAGCGCGCGTGAGGGTCAGGTCGAGGTGCTTCGGGCCGGTGGCGTCGGCGGTGATATAGGGCAGGTTGATGTTGGAGGTGGTCACGCCGGACAGCTCGATCTTGGCCTTCTCGGCGGCCTCCTTCAGGCGCTGCATGGCGACCTTGTCGCCGCTGAGGTCGATGCCGTCGGACTTCTTGAACTCGGACACCAGATACTTCATGATGCACTGGTCGAAGTCATCGCCGCCCAGGCGGTTGTTGCCGGCGGTAGCCAGCACCTCGATCACGCCGTCATCGATCTCCAGGATGGACACATCAAAGGTGCCGCCGCCCAGATCGTAGACCATGATCTTCTGTGCCTGCTCTTTATCCACACCGTAGGCCAATGCGGCGGCGGTGGGCTCGTTGATGATACGCTTCACGTCCAGGCCGGCGATCTTGCCGGCGTCCTTGGTGGCCTGACGCTGGCTGTCGGTGAAGTAGGCGGGCACGGTAATGACCGCCTCGCTGACGGTCTGGCCCAGATAGGCCTCGGCGTCCGCCTTCAGCTTCTGCAGGATCATGGCGCTGATCTCCTGGGGGGTGTAGCTCTTGCCGTCGATGGTCACGCGGTGATCGGTGCCCATCTCACGCTTGATAGAGGAGATGGTGCGCTCCGGGTTAGTGATGGCCTGGCGCTTTGCCACCTGGCCCACCATACGCTCACCGGTCTTGCTGAACGCCACCACGGACGGGGTGGTGCGGTTGCCCTCCGCGTTGGGGATAACGACTGCCTCGCCGCCTTCCATCACGGCTACGCAGGAATTGGTCGTACCAAGGTCGATACCGATAACTTTAGACATAATGATTGCCTCCTGTATATAGATAAATATTTATTGCTTACTGTATTTGATCTGGCCGCTTAATAGGGCCGGTCCGGCATGATGAGCGCGGCAATGATATAGGCCAGCACACCGCTTCCGCCCAGCAGGCAGAACACCACCCACGCCAAACGCACCAGCGTGGAGTCGATGTTGAAATACTCCGCGATGCCGCCGCATACACCGGCTATCTTCTTGTCTGTGCTGCTCTTGTACAGCTTCTTGCCTTCCATGTTCGTTACCTCCCACTCAGTTGGCTACCTTCACCATGGCGAAGCGGAGTATTTTGTCGCCCAGTGTGTAGCCCTTTTGGAATACCTCTACCACGGTGTTCTCCGCCGCGGTCTCGTCCTCGGTGTGCATCACCGCGTTGTGCTTTTCCGGATCGAACTTCTCACCCAGGGCGGGTATCTCAGCCACGCCCAGCTTGGTCAAGACCTCCTCGAACTGCTTGCAGATCAGCTCCAGTCCCTGCCGGTGTGCGTCGCCCTCCTCAAATTGGCTCACGCCCCGTTCCAGGTTGTCCAGCACCGCCAGAAACGGCTTGATGGTGTCGATCTTCGCGTCATTGTACAGGTGCTCCTTCTCGCGCGCAGTCCGCTTCCGGTAGTTGTCGTACTCCGCCGCCAGCCGCAGGTATTTGTCATTGGCGTCCGCCAGCGTTTTCGCCAGCGCCTCCATCTGCTCCATCTGTGCCTTGGTGACGGTGTAGGTATCCTCGGTCGTCTCGGCCGCTTCCGCTGCGCTCTCCGCCGCTTCCGGCGCGGCTTCCTTCGCGGCGCTCTCGGCGGCCTCTGTCGCCTTCTTGTTCTTTTTATTATCCTTTTCGCTCATTCCGTTGTATCCTCCGGTAGCTGTTTTTTACCAAACATACGGCTCAGGCTCTCCGCAAAGTAGCTCAGCCGCGCCGCGACCGCGGCGTAATCCATACGCGTGGGACCCACAACGCCCACTAAGCCGCGCATATTATCGCCGATATCATAGCTGGCGATCACCACGCTGCTCTCCTTCAGCGCGTCGTTGACGTTTTCCGGCCCGATGAGTATCTGCATGGGCGCGTCCCCGGCAGGCACAGGCAGCTCCTGCTTGTTGTCCACCATAAAGCTCATCAGGTCGTGGGCCTTGTCAATATCCCGAAATTCCGGGAACTTCAGCAGCTGGCTGGCGCCGCTGGTGTACACCTGCTGGTGGTTGGACTCCTCCAGCAGCGACCCGGCGTACTCCGTCACCTGGTTCAAAATCAGGAACCATTGGCCGGACACCTGTTCGCCGAGGTTCATCAGCGTGGCGTTCATCTGCTCCGCGGACACCCCGGTAAAGTGGGTGTTCAGCAGGTGACTCAGCTGCGGCAGCGCCTCCGCCTCAACGGGCAGCGACGTCCGCATCAGCTGGCTCTTCACCCGACTGTCCGACAGCATCACCACGGCGATAAAGCCGGAGGCGTCCACGCCGATCAGCTCAAACCGCTGTACCGTGGCCGCCGTGCGGTGGTCCGCTACAGCGTAGGTGGGATAGCCCACAAAGCTGGACACCATCTGTCCCGCCTGGTCGATGACCTGCTCCACCTGCTGCAGGGGCTTTGCCAGCGCCGTATTGATGCTGGCCTCCTCCTCTGCCGACAGGGTCTTGCGGTCCATCAGCTCGTTGACGTACAGCCGGTAGCCCTTGGCCGATGGAATGCGCCCCGCCGAGGTATGGGGCTGCTCCAGGTAGCCCATGTCCGTCAGGTCGGCCAGCTCGTTCCGCACGGTGGCGGAGCTGACCTTTTCCGGCATCAGCGCCACGATGGCCTTGGAGCCCACCGGTTCAGCGGTGTTGATGTAGCTGTCCACCACGATCTTCAGTATTTGCTTTTTTCGTTGGGTCAGTTCCATAGGTCCATTCTCCGTTTAGCACTCGTTATCTTTGAGTGCTAAACGCAGTGTACCACCGGCGGGAACCGTTGTCAATAGCCGGGGTTTTAATTATTTGTGAACAACGGAAAAAAGGGCGTCCCGCTGCGGCGGGACGCCCTTTTATATTTATATGTGTTATGACTGCGTCGGAGGTACGCCATCTGTCCTGGCAGGCTTGCCGGAACGGATGTAATCCTGAACCAGCACATAGACCACCGAGCACACCGGTACGCCCAGCAGCATACCCAGCACGCCGAAGGCGCCGCCGCCGATGGTCACGGCCGCCAGCACCCACAGTCCCGGCAGACCCACAGACTTGCCCACCACCTTGGGGTAGATCAGGTTGCCCTCCACCTGCTGCAATATCAGCAGGAAGATCAGGAAGGTCAGCGCCTTGATGGGACTTTGGAACACGATGAGGAACGCGCCGGTGGCCGCGCCGATCCACGCGCCGAAAATGGGGATCAGCGACAGGGACGCGATGATGACCGATACCGGCAGCGCGTAGGGCAGGCGCAGGATCAGCATACCGATGCAGCACAGGGTGCCCAGGATAAACGCCTCGGTCACCTGTCCGGTGACGAAGCTGGAAAAGGCGTTGTTGGTCAGGCTCAGCAGGCGCATAAGACGGTCGGCGGCCTTCTGGGGCAGGATTCGCCGCAGCAGGCGGCGGGACTGTGCCAGAAGCGTCTCCTTCTGGGCCAGCAGATACAGGGAGAACACCAGCGCCAGCAGGAAGTTCACCAGCGCGGACAGAATGGACGTAGTGATGTTCAGGGTGGTATTTACCACGCTGTCGCCCTTCTCCTGCAGGAAACCGGTGATGGTATCCTTGACCTGGTCGGCGCTGAGGGACAGCTCCGGCAGCGTCACGCCGTGCTCGGCAGCGAAGTCGCTGAGATTTGTCCACCAGACCTGGATCTGGTTCACATAGGTGGGGATATTGGCTACCATAGTAGTGCCGGCCTCCTCCAGACGGGGGATAAGGATGAAGAAGATAGCAAAAATGATACCCAGGAACAGCAGCAGCGTCAGCGTCAGGCAGACAGGCCGCTTCAGCTTGGCGTTCCACGGACTGTTCCATTTGATCAGGCCGCGGTCCCACAGGCGCTCCAGCGCCACCATCATCAGGTTCAGCACAAACGCGATGCAGATACCGATCAACAGCGGCGAGAGCAGGTCCAGCAGACTGCCCAGCACACCGCTGATCCACTTCAGGTTGTTCAGTCCCCAGTACAGCAGTGCCGCAAAGGCGATCAGCAGCATGATCCGCTTGATGTTTTTCTTGTTCAGGTCCAAAGCCATCCCGCCCTTCGGTCATGTTACACTATATATTATCACGTCCTGTGTAAAGTTTCCATGCAAAAAGCGGCGCAAAGTGGAAAATTTTTGTGAACAGTCCGGCGGCGCCTATCAAAAATACTTTTCCCTATCGGAAACTCCCACTTGCATTTTGTCGAACCATTCGATAAACTGTAAGGTGACTGAAAGATTTTTCACATACGGAGGTATTCCCTATGAAGCAGCTCAACCGCTGGGTCTACGCCATTGTGGGCGTCATCGTCCTGCTGTTCGCAGGTCTCGTGTACGCCTGGAGCGTGCTGTCCACCCCCATCGGCGCCGAGTTCACCGGCTGGACGAAGGCCCAGCTGAGCCTGACGTTCACCCTGGTGATGATCCTGTTCTGTATCGGCTCCCTGCTGTGCGGCCTGCTGGCCGGAAGGCTCAGCGCCAAAAACGCCGTGCGCCTGGGCGCAGTCCTGTTTCTGGCCGGCTTTTTCATCGCCAGCCGCTGCCAGTCGCCGCTGACGCTGTACCTGGGCTTCGGCGTGCTGTGCGGCCTGGGCTCCGGTCTCAGCTATAACGCCGTGATGAGCACCATGGTCCGCTGGTTCCCGGATCGGCCCGGCCTGATCTCCGGCGTGCTGCTGATGGGCTTCGGCGGCGGCAGCTTTCTGATCGGCAAGCTGTACCAGGCCTGGACGCCCACCGGCGTCGGCGGCTGGCGCACCAGCTTTCTGGTGCTGGGCATCGTATGCTTTGCGGTGCTGGCGGTGTGCTCCTTCTTTTTCGTAGCACCCGGTGCGGACTTTACCGCCCCGGCGGTCAAGGGCGGCAATGCCGTGTCCCGTCCCGCTGCCGCAGATGTCACTCCCGGCCAAATGCTGAAAAAAACCACTTTCTGGCTGTACTACGTCTGGGCCATCGCGGTCAGCGCTGCCGGACTGGCCCTGATCTCTCAGGCCAGCGGCGTGGTGTGGCAGGCCAGCGCCGACCAGACGGCGGCCTCCGTGGCCACCATCGTGGGCCTGATCTCCATCTGCAACGCCGTGGGCCGCGTGCTCTTCGGCGGGATGTACGACAAGTACGGCCGCAGCCTGTCCATGCAGCTGGTGAACGGCCTGTTCATCCTGACCTCTGCGGTGCTGCTGCTGGCCATGTCCAGAGGCAGCGTGGCGGTGGTCATCCTGGGCTTTGTGCTGGGTGGTCTGGCCTATTCCGGCGTCACGCCCACCAACTCCGCCTTCTGCCGCGCCTATTTCGGTCCCGGCCACTATCCGGTGAATTTCCCCCTGATCAACACGAACCTGATCTTCGCCAGCTTCGGCAGCACCGTCTCCGGTGCGCTGTATGACGCCGGCGGGTCCTATAACAGCACGTTTTTCCTGATCATCGGTCTGGCGGCGGTGGGTATCGTCTGCTCCCTGGCCATCTCTGCCATCGACAAAAAGGGAAACTAAGGCACAGAACAGAGCGCCTGACCCGCTGGGTCAGGCGCTCTCTTTATTCGGATATGCGGAACAGACGCTTGCCGTTTTCCAGTGTGGCACGGGCCAGCTGCTCCACGGGAACGTCCTTCCACTCCGCCAGCTTCTCCGCCACCAGGCGGACATAGGCGGAGTCGTTGCGCTCGCCCCGATGGGGCACCGGGGTCATGTAGGGGCTATCCGTCTCGATGAGCATACGGTCCAGGGGCGTAGCGGCGGCCACCTCCGGAGCGCGGCGGGCGTTTTTGTAGGTCACAGGGCCGTCGAAGCCCAGGTACCAGCCCAGGTCCAGCAGCTCCCGCGCCATCTCCGGGCTGCCGGAGAAGCAGTGGAACACGCCGGTAACATCGGGGAACTCCCGAACGATGGCCAGCGAGTCCCCGTGGGCCTCGCGGTCGTGGAAAATGACCGGTAGGCGCAGCGCGCGGGCCAGCGCCAGCTGGGCGCGCAGCACCTGCTGCTGGAGCTTCCGGGACGGGTTCTCAGCCCAGTAGTAGTCCAGACCGATCTCACCGATGGCCGCCACCTTGGGCTGTCGGGCCAATTCACGCAGCATGTCGATATCCGCCGGGACAAAGCCGGCGCAGTTCTCCGGGTGGATGCCCACGGCGGCGTAGACATGGGGGTAGGCAGCGGCGTAGGACACCGCCTTGCGGGAGCTGTCCAGATCGCAGCCGGGGTTCAGCACCAGGGCGACACCGCGCTGCGGCAGGCTCTCCAGCAGCAGCTCGCGGTCCGGGTCGAAGGCCTCATCGTCGTAGTGGGCGTGGGTGTCAAACAGCATGGCTCACGCCTCCAGACGGACCTTGCCCAGGGTCGTGCTGTCCACGTTCTGCTCCTTGATGGCCTTCAGTCGGGCCATGTGGGGCTGCTGCATATGGACGCGCTGGTGTTCGGCGCTCTGCCAGCGCTCGATAAGCAGCAGCTCGTTCTCGTCCTGGGCAGAGAAGTAGTAATCATAGGCCAGGCAGCCGTCCTCCTGGCGAATAAGGGTCAGGATGCCCTCCTCCACCAGCTGGCGGACAAATTTCTCCCGGCAGCCGGGCTTGGCCTGGTAGCGGACATACAGCATGAGTTCTTCCATCGTGCACCTCCGGTGTTTTTTTGCTATTGTAGCACTTCGGGCGGGCAGGTGCAAATATTTCTGCGGCGAAGCGCAAAAAAGCATTTACAAGCTGTATAAAATAAGATATACTTTACAAGCTGTATTTTATTTCCGGGTGGGATACGCCCCGGAGCCAAGACAAGATAGGGTGGGAGAGAAACATGGCAACGGATTTTTCCAGAACACTGAGCCTGCTGCGGCAGGAGAAGGGCATCAGCCAGCGGAAGGCAGCGGCGGCGCTGGGAATCAGTCAGGCGCTGCTGAGTCACTATGAAAACGGCATACGGGAGCCGGGTCTGGCCTTCGTGTGTAAGGTGTGTGACTTTTACCGGGTGTCGGCGGACTTTCTGCTGGGCCGCACCGCCAACCGGGATGGCGCGATGATCGACTCGGAGATGCTGTACGACGGCAGCACGGAGAAGGGCTCCCTGCGGGGGAGCATCATGGCCACGCTGCAGAAGAAGCTGGCGGTGAACACCACAGGGCTGCTGTTCGACCTGCTGAGCCGCACCAACAGCCGGGAGGCCATCACCGCCGCCGGAGACTGCCTCGGCGCCACGCTGTACGATCTGCTGCGGCGGCTGTACCGGCAAAGCGGCGGCAATGAGGATCTGTTCGCCACAGAGGCGGTGGACTTCGATGCCGGCGCAGTGGACGCGGCGCTGCTGCGGAGCCGCGGAGCCTATATGCGGGCACTGACGGAGGCGGATGAGCTGCCCCACCTGAGCTCCGACGCGCTGACCACCCTGCCCGGCATCGGGCAGAGCGCCGCCCAGGTCATCCACAACGTGGACGAACGGGCAGGGAAGTAAGGAGGTTTTCTGTATGTTTGACCAATCCCATATCCGCAATTTCTCCATCATCGCCCACATTGACCACGGTAAATCCCTTCCCCAACTTGCCTGACGGCAAGCCGGGGTCCCTTCTTTTGATTTCACATCCTCGGCGGAAATGAATTCCGCCTGCGGCAAGGTTTTGCTCCGCAAAACGCTTGTGCGCGCTATCCGCGCGGTCAGCGTGGATTTACCCTAAGGAGGTTTTCTGTATGTTTGACCAATCCCATATCCGCAACTTCTCCATCATCGCCCACATTGACCACGGTAAATCCACGCTGGCGGACCGGCTGCTGGAGAAGTGCCACGCCGTGCCTGAGCGCGAAATGGAGAACCAACTGCTGGACAACATGGACCTGGAACGCGAACGCGGCATCACCATTAAATCCAGAGCCGTGCGTATTTTCTATACCGCCAATGACGGGGAGACCTACGCCCTGAACCTGATCGACACGCCGGGCCACGTGGACTTCAACTACGAGGTCAGCCGGTCTCTGGCCGCCTGCGAGGGCGCGCTGCTGGTGGTGGACGCCACCCAGGGCGTGGAGGCGCAGACCCTGGCCAACACCTATCTGGCCATGGACCACGACCTGGAGATCCTGCCGGTGTTCAACAAGATCGACCTGCCCGCCGCCGACCCCCTGAAGGCCAAGCAGGAGGTGGAGGACATCATCGGCCTGCCGGCACTGGAGGCCCCGGAGATCTCCGCCAAGCTGGGCACCAACATCGAGGCCGTGCTGGAGGACGTGGTGAAGAACGTGCCCGCGCCCAAGGGCGACCCCAAGGCGCCCCTGCAGGCGCTGGTGTTCGACAGTCAGTACGACCCCTACGTGGGTGTGGTGGTGTATTTCCGTATCAAGCAGGGCACTATGCGGAAGGGGCAGACCATCCGCATGATGGCCACCGGCGCGGAGTACACCATTCTGGAGTGCGGCTACCTCAAGCCCATCGGCAACGAGCCGACGGACGCCTTACAGGCCGGCGAGGTGGGCTATTTCACCGCCAGCATCAAAAACGTGAAGGACACCCAGGTGGGCGATACCGTCACCGACGCGGCGAACCCCGCCGCCGAGGCGCTGCCCGGCTACCGCCCGGCGCAGTCCATGGTATACTGCGGCATCTACACCGAGGACGGCAGCAAGTACCCCGACCTGCGGGACGCGCTGGAAAAGCTGCAGCTGAACGACGCTTCCCTGACCTTTGAGCTTGAGACCAGTGCCGCGCTGGGCTTTGGCTTCCGCTGCGGTTTCCTGGGCCTGCTCCACATGGAGATCATCACCGAGCGTCTCGAGCGGGAGTTCGACCTGGATATCATCACCACGACCCCCAGCGTCCGCTACCGCCTGACCATGACGGACGGCACTGTGGAGATGATCGACAACCCGTCCAGCTACCCGGACCCCTCCAACATCGTCAAGCAGGAGGAGCCCTTTGTGGATGTCCACCTCTACACCCCCAACGATTACGTGGGTGCCCTGATGGATCTGTGCCAGCAGAAGCGCGGCGTGCTCATCGACATGAAGTATCTGGACGATGTCCGCGTGGACCTGCACTACGCCCTGCCTCTGGGCGAGATCGTCTACGACTTCTTCGATGCCATCAAGAGCCGCAGCCGCGGTTACGCCAGCTACGACTACGAGTTCAAGGAGTACCGCGAGAGCGACCTCGTCAAGCTGGACTTCCTGCTCAACGGCGACCCCGTGGATGCGCTGTCCATGATCGTGTTCCGGGATAACGCTTACGCCAAGGGCCGCCGCATCTGCGAAAAGCTGCGGGACAACATCCCCCGCAACCTGTTCGAGATCCCGGTGCAGGCCGCCATCGGCGGCAAGATCATCGCCCGTGAGACCGTCAAGGCCATGCGCAAGGACGTGCTGGCCAAGTGCTACGGCGGCGATATCTCCCGCAAGAAGAAGCTGCTGGAAAAGCAGAAGGAGGGCAAGAAGAAGATGCGCCAGCTCGGCAGCGTCTCCCTGCCCAGTGAGGCCTTTACCGCCGTGCTGAAGCTGGACAGCACGGATGACTAAGGGGTTTGCTACTTGCATTTTCAACAGGATTATGATAATTTAGAATTAGAAACAGCCGCACACCTTATAAAGAGAGGTATCCTGCCATGAAGGACCAGTATCAGCATTATCTCGAGCTCCTGAAAGGACTGCGGCTGATGGACGATGATTTCTTTTCAGAAGCATTGGATGAAAAAATCGAGCCTGTGGAATATATCCTGCGCACGATTCTTGAGCGCAACGACATCAAGGTTCAGTGCACCGAGGCTCAGGTGGAATACAAAAGCGCCACCAAGCGCTCCATCAAATTGGACATCCGGGCTGTAGATACCGAGGGCCGCATACTGGACATCGAGGTCCAGCGGGCAGACAAGGGTGCCAGCGTCTCAGCGGAAGCGGTGCTGTCCAGCTGGTTCATCTGCTTCTGACCGGCGGAGATGAACAGGTCGCAGTCCGCGCCTTCCTGGATCTGGGTCTTGAGGGTGCCGGAGGAGTCGAAGTTGAAGCTGAAGGTCACCTCCGGGTGTTCTGCCGAGTAGGTCTCGCCGATGGCGGTGAGGGTCTCGGTGAGGGATGCGGCGGCAAACACGATCAGCTCCATGGATCCACCGGCAGCTTCAGAAGAAGCAGCGGCAGAGCCTGCCACGGAAGATGCAGTGCTGGAAGCGGAGGAGCCGCAGGCGGTCAGGGCCGCAGCGGCACCGGCGATACCGGCAGCAGCCAGAAAGCTGCGGCGGGAAATTTTAGTGTTGTTCATGATAAGCGCTCCTGCTTTTAAAATGAATCTTTGCATTTGATACGGTACAGGATGCGGTGCCGCCCACCGGGATAAAGAGATCCCGAAGAATAAGATACAAAAAACAGGCCGGTCCGTCAAGTGGCAGACCGGCCAGATCTCGGTGTGAAATTGTGAAACTTACAGGCTCCCGAGCCGCCCGGCAGAACCTGCCGGGAAAGCAAAGAGGCGGAGAAAAGGATCGTGAAACGCTAAGAAATAATGGTTACTGCCCCAGATGCCAGATGTCGCGGTCGTATTCGCCAATGGTGCGGTCACTGGAGAAGAAGCCTGCCTTGGCGATGTTCACCAGGCACTTTTTGCGCCAGCCCAGCGGGTCACAGACGTAATCGTTCAGGGCCTGCCCCTTGCGTACCACATAGGCGTTGAAGTCCGGCAGGGTCTGGAACCAGTCCTTGTGGATAAGCTCATCGTGCAGGCGGG
>OKUC01001089.1_pt1 | contig 10919 bp, 6 predicted proteins | sample 1606761 | NCBI WGS metagenome assembly OKUC01 (sample SAMEA3882542, study PRJEB24775) | human gut metagenome | biome: human-associated habitat; feature: intestine environment; material: feces | place: Netherlands | collected 2009/2010 | reverse complement strand
TTCTGACCTCAACCGTCAGTGGATTTGTTTCCCGTGACAAGAGGACCACCGTCTCCACATTCGCCGTACCCGGGAACATATCCACCGCCGCGGCGCGGACGGCGGCATAGCCCTCCTGTGCAAACAGCTTCACATCCCGGGCCAGGGTCGCCGGATCACAGGAGACGTAGACGATACGCTGCGGCGCCATCGATGCCGCTGCGGCGACCACCTCCGGGCTGAGCCCCTTGCGGGGCGGGTCCACGCATATCACGTCCGGGCGCAGGCCCCGGGCGGCGAAGTCCGCCGCCGCGTCCGCCGCGTCGCCGCAGAGGAACTCCACATTTCCGATGCCGTTGCGTTTTGCGTTTTCTTTGGCATCGGCAATGGCCTCCGGCACGATCTCCGCGCCGATGACCCTCGCCGCCCGCCGGGCCATCACCTGGGTGATGGTGCCCGCGCCGCAGTACAGGTCCAGCACCGTCTCGTGCCCGGTCAGTCCCGCGAAGTCCACAGCGGTATCGTACAGCACCTCCGCCATGTCATGGTTCACCTGATAAAAGGACGGCACGCTCAGCCGGAAGGACAGGCCGCACAGGGTATCCTCCAGCACGTCCGCGCCCCACAGGGTGCGGTATTCACTGCCCAGTACAGCCCCGGTGGGCTGGGTGTTCACGCCCAGCACCACGCCCACGGCATTCGGCAGCGCCTGCCGCACAAGCGACACCAGCGTGTCCTCGCGGGGCAGCTTCCTCCCGTTGACCAGCACGCAGACCAATGACTGTCCCGCGCTGTTCGTTCGGACATACAGGTGCCGCACCAGACCCCGCCGGGTCCTTTCATCGTAGCAGGGCACGCCGCATTCCCGGATGTACCGCCGCAGGGCCTCCGCCGCCGCGTCGGCCTGGGGCTTCTGTATCCGGCAGCAGTCCACCGGGATCACCTGATGGCTGCGGGCCTTGTAGAACCCCACCTGCCCATCGGCGGACACGGGGTACTGGCTCTTGTTGCGGTAGTGCAGCGGCGCACCGGAGAGGATACCCTCCACTGTCACATCGCTGCCGCCGATGCGGCGCAGGGCGTCCTGCACCCGCTGGCGCTTGGCCTCCAGCTCCTCTTCCCTGTCCATGTGACGGAAGTCGCAGCCGCCGCACCGCCCATAGTACGGGCAGTCCGGCTCCGCCCGGTGGGGCGAGGGCGCGTATACCCGCACCGCCTTGCCGAAGGCGGCGTTTTTCAGCGCCTTCAGGATGAGCACATCACAGTCCTCGCCCCGCAGCGCCCGGTGGACGAACACCGCCTGCCCGTCTATACGTGCCACACCCAGTCCCTCGGAGGTATACCCCTCGATGCGGGCGCGGTAGGTCTTGTTCTTCTCCGGCACGGCTCAGAACTCGAACTTGCTGATGACCTTGCCGATGGCATCGGCAAAGGCGGCCAGCGTCTTGTTGTCCCGGCCCTTGCTGCGGCGGATGAGGCCGATGAGCATATCGCCCAGCTGGACCAGCTTCTGGTACGCCGCCGTGGCCTTGGGCGCCCCCTCGTAGGCCCGGGTCTTGCGCTCCGGCAGGTAGCCGGGGGCAAGCTGCTTGTCAGCGATCAGATCGTACTCCTCGGTATACTGGGGCGCGTGGGCTGCAAAGCCCAGCCCCTTTACCGTCTCGGCGTAGACGGGCGCCACCTCGCGGTCGCCGTGGACCACGAACACATGGGTAGTCTTCGCCGGATCAAAGTGCTTGATCCAGTCCACCAGATGGTCATGGTCAGCGTGAGAGCTGAGGCCGGGGAAGTTGACAATCTTGGCCCGGACAGCCACATCCTCGCCGAAGAGCTTGACACTGTCGACCCCGTCCAGCAGGTTGCGGCCCAGGGTGCCCGGGGACTGGAAGCCCACGAACACCACGGCGCTGTCGGCGCGCCAGAGGTTATACTTCAGATGGTGGCGGATACGGCCCGCGTCGCACATACCGGAAGCGGAGATAATGACCTTGGGGGTCTTGTCCACGTTCAGCAGCTTGGACTCGTCCACCGTCTCGGTCAGGTGCAGGCCGGGGAAGCTGAACATATGGGTGCCGTCCTGCGCCAACGCCAGAGCGTCCTCACCGTCTCGGTCAGGTGCAGGACGGCACCAACGCCAGAGCGTCCTCATCCAGATAGCCCCGCAGATCGCCGCAGAAGATGGTGGTGGCCTTCTTGGCCAGCGGGCTGTCCACGTACACCGGGAAGTCCTTGACGGACGTGACCAGATTCTTGTCCTTAATCTCGCGGATAAAGTACAGCAGCTCCTGGGTGCGGCCCACGGCGAAGGAGGGGATGACCACGTTGCCGCCCTTGCCCAGCGTTTCGTCGATGATCTCCGCCAGCTGGCCGGTATAGCTCCACACCTCGGTGTGGTTGCGGTCGCCGTAGGTAGACTCGGTGAGCACATAGTCCGCGCTGTCGAAGAACTGGGGATCGCGGATGATGGGCTGATCCACGTTGCCGATATCGCCGGAGAACACCACGGTGCGCGTTTCATCGCCCTCATGGCAGGTGAGCTTGATGCTGGCGCTGCCCAGCAGGTGGCCAGCATCGATGAACCGGGCGGTGACGCCCTCCACCACGGGAATGTCCTGGCCGTATTCGCAGGTCTGGATAAACTCCCGCACCCGCAGGGCATCGGCCACGGTGTAGATCGGCTCTACCTCCGGACGTCCGGCGCGCTTGTTCTTGCGGTTCTGGTACTCCGCGTCCTGCTCCTGGATATGGGCGGAGTCCTGGAGCATAATGTCCAGCAGATCGGCGGTCAGGCGGGTGGTAATGATCTTACCCTGAAAGCCGTTTTTGATGAGCATGGGGATGCGGCCGGAGTGGTCGATATGGGCGTGGGTCACCAGCACCACATCAATGCTGCCGGGGTGAAAGGGCAGCGCGGTGTTGTCGATCTCGTCCCGGCCCTGCTGCAGGCCGCAGTCCACCAGGATATGCTTGCCGTTGACCTCCAGACAATGGCAGCTGCCGGTAACGCACCGGTCAGCGCCGTAAAAACGCAGCTTCATGGCGAAAACTCCTTCTCTTTGATAGTACCGTCAGTATACCACACTTTTCCGCGCTGCACAACCGCAAAGCGGCACGACTGACCGATAACTGTTCACAGAAAATCTTTTTGCATTAGACAAAAGAGTGTGGTATACTCTACTGGTATAATTATGTACGATTATCTTTTTACTTAGAAAGGATACAGAATATATGGGACTGTTTACCAAGGTCTTCGGCACCTACAGCCAGCGGGAGCTGAAGAGCATCTACCCCATTGTGGACAAGATCACCGCCCTGGAGGACGAGTACAGGCAGCTGACCGACGCCGAGCTTCAGGCCAAGACCCCGGAGTTCAAGGAGCGTCTGGCCAACGGTGAGACGCTGGACGACATCCTGCCGGAGGCCTTTGCCGCCGTGCGGGAGGCCGCGGACCGCGTGCTGGGTATGCGCCCCTATCCCGTCCAGCTGGTGGGCGGCATCGTGCTGCACCAGGGCCGCATCGCCGAGATGAAGACCGGCGAGGGCAAAACGCTGGTGGCCACCCTGCCTGCCTATCTGAACGCGCTGACCGGTGAGGGCGTTCACATCGTCACCGTCAACGACTACCTGGCCAAGCGTGACTCCGAGTGGATGGGCAAGGTCCACCGCTTCCTGGGTCTGAAGGTGGGCCTCATCATCCACGGCCTCACCGCTCAGCAGCGCAAGGACGCCTACGCCGCCGACATCACCTACGGTACCAATAACGAGATGGGCTTCGACTACCTGCGTGACAATATGGCCCTGTACGCCAACGAGCAGGTCCAGCGGGGCCACGCTTTCGCCATCGTGGACGAGGTGGACTCCATTCTGATCGATGAGGCCCGTACCCCCCTGATCATCTCCGGTATGGGCGAGAAGTCCACCCAGCTGTACGACATGGCCGAGATGTTCGCCGCCCGGCTGAAGAAGTTTGTGGTGGTGGAGAGCGATGACAAAGAGGAGGAAGCCACCGACATCGACGCCGACTATGTGGTGGACGAGAAAGCCCGCAGCGTCACCCTCACTGCCCGGGGCGTGAAGAAGGCGGAGGAGTTCTTCCATCTGGACAACCTGTCCGACCCGGAAAACAGCACCATCGCCCACCACATCAACCAGGCCATCAAGGCCCACGGCATCATGAAGCGCGACGTGGACTATGTGGTCAAGGACGGCGAGGTGGTCATCGTGGACGAGTTCACCGGCCGTCTCATGTTCGGCCGCCGGTACTCCGAGGGACTGCACCAGGCCATCGAGGCCAAGGAGCACCTGTCCGTCCAGCGCGAGAGCAAGACGCTTGCCACCATCACGTTCCAAAATTACTTCCGCCTCTACCGCAAGCTGTCCGGCATGACCGGTACGGCGCTGACGGAGGAGGAGGAATTCGCCACCATTTACGCGCTGGACATCATCGAGATCCCCACCAACCGCCCCATCGCCCGTATCGACAACGAGGACAGCGTGTACAAGACCGAGAACGGCAAGTACCGCGCCGTCATCCAGCAGGTAAAGGCGTGCCACGCCAAGGGCCAGCCGGTGCTGGTGGGCACCGTGTCCATCGAGAAGAACGAGCTGCTGGGCAAGATGCTGACCCGCGAGGGCATCAAGCATAACCTGCTGAACGCCAAAAACCATGAGCGCGAGGCTGAGATCGTGGCCCAGGCGGGCCAGTTCGGCGCCGTCACCGTGGCCACCAACATGGCCGGACGCGGTACCGATATCATGCTGGGCGGCAACGCCGAGTATATGGCCAAGAACGACCTCCGCAAGGCCGGGCTCACCGACGAGCTCATTGCCGAGGCCACTGGCTACGCCGAAACGGACAACCAGGAGATCCTGGACGCCCGGAAGCTGTTCGCCGAGAAGCTGGCCCAGCACAAGGCGGAGATCTCCGGCGAGGCCGACAAGGTCCGCGCCGCCGGCGGCCTGTTCATCATCGGCACCGAGCGCCATGACTCCCGCCGTATCGACAACCAGCTCCGCGGCCGTGCCGGCCGTCAGGGCGATCCCGGCGAGACCCGGTTCTACATCTCCCTGGAGGACGACCTCATGCGCCTGTTCGGCGGCGACCGCGTCACCGGCATGATGGAGCGCATGAACATCGATGAGGACACCCCCATCGAGAACAAGATGCTCTCCCGCGCCATCGAGCAGGCCCAGACCACGGTGGAAAGCCGCAACTTCCAGGCCCGTAAGTCCGTGCTGGAGTACGACGACGTGATGAACAAGCAGCGCGAGATCATCTACGGCCAGCGCAAGCAGGTGCTGGACGGCATGGACGTCAAGGGCATCATCATGGGCATGATGGAGAGCGCCATCGGCCACCAGGTCCGCAGCGCCTTCATGGGCCAGGAGCACCTGGACATGGTCCAGTGCAAGGAGCTTCTCCGCGGCTTGGAGGGTGTGTACTTCACCAAGTACACCGTAAAGATCGACGAGAGCCAGCTCCCCACCCTTACCGAGGACGATTTCATCGATATGTTCACCAAGGCCGCCGCCGCCTTCTACGAGAAGAAGGAGCAGGAGATCACACCGCCCGTCATGCGTGAGCTGGAGCGTGTGGTGCTGCTGCGGGTGGTGGACGAATACTGGATGGACCATATCGACGCCATGCAGGACCTGCGCCAGGGAATCCGTCTGCGGGCCTACGCCCAGACCAACCCGGTGGACGCCTACAAGAAGGAGTCCCTGGAGATGTTCGAGGAGATGATCGACGCCATGAAGGAGGAGACGGTGCGCCGTTTGTACTCCGTCCGCCTGCGCCAGAACGAGGAAGTCAAGCGCGAGCGCGTGGCCAGCGGCATGACCGAGAACGTGGGCGGCGACGGCACCGTGAAGAAGCGCCCCACCAAGGTGGTCAAGGTCGGCCGCAACGACCTGTGCCCTTGCGGCAGCGGGCTGAAATGGAAGAAGTGCACCTGCAAGGAGTACCACTCCTGAGTAACTTCAAACGACACCCGCTTCGCTGGGCTGTCGTTTGAGCGGGCTGCGGCCTGCTGCAGCGCACGACGTGCGCGTCAAAGTCGCGCACGCGCACGTTTGCAGGCTGAGAAGAATTTTCGGCGACGTACACGCCGCCGCCGAAAATGGATTTGATTTTATTTGCGTCTGCGGACGCAAACTCTGCGAGGCATTGTAAAATGACGGCGGCTGAAGCCGCCGCCCGTCCCATATTATGCAGGGGGCGGCGTCCCCGACGCCCCGTTCCCCTCCGGAAGGAGACACTATGTTCCACCCCCACACAAAAAACGATCTGGTCTATCTGGCCTCCGATGTGTTGGAAAACAGCGCCATCGTCCACGGCTTTTCCACCCGAAAGGGCGGTGTCTCCCCCACCCCCTGGGACAGTCTGAACCTGGACGACCGCCGGGGCGATGACCTTGCCAACGTACAGGAGAACTTCCGCCGCCTGTGCACCGCGCTGGACACGGATGTGCAGCGGGCGGTGCTCAGCCGTCAGGTTCACCGCAGCGATGTGCGCCGCGTCACGGCGGTGGACTGCGGCAAGGGCCTGTGGCAGCCGCAGGACTACGACAGCGCCGACGCCCTGGTGACGGACGTGCCGGGCATCCCCCTGATCGTGTTCTCCGCCGACTGCAACGTACTGCTGCTCCACGACCCGGTGCGCCGGGTCATCGGCGCAGCTCACGCCGGCTGGCGGGGCACCGCCGCCGGCATCGCCGCGGAGACGGTACGCGTCATGGCCGAGGATTACGGCTGCGACCCGGCGGACCTCCGCGCCGCCATCGGGCCGGCCATCGGGCCGTGCTGCTTCGAGACGGACGGCGACGTACCGGAGGCCCTGCGGGCCGCACTGGGTGTGGCGGTGGAGCCGTTCATGGCATGGAACGGCAGCAAGTGGCACATCGACCTGAAGGCCGTCAACGCCCTGTGGCTGCGCCGCGAAGGCGTTACGCGCATCGACATCTGCGATCACTGCACCGCCTGCCGCCCGGACCTGTACTGGAGCCACCGGAAGATGGGCCTGCGCCGGGGTGAGCAGGCCGCACTGATCGCTCTGCGGGAGGATACGCTATGAAACGTGCACTGCTGTGCCTGCTGCTGGCGCTGACCATGCTGCTGGCCGCCGGCTGCGCCGACTGGGAGGTCACCGAGGATCCCCTGGGAGAGCTGTCCGACTTCTACCAGAATGAAAACGAAGAACCGGAGCCGGAGCCGCTGACCGCCTTTACCCTGCCCTATATCGCCGGCGGCACCCTGGACCCCGTCCGCACCACGGACACTATGCAGCAGACCGTAGAGTCCCTCATGTACCAGGGGCTGTTCGCCCTGGACGAGCAGTTCCGGCCCCAGGCCGTCCTGGCGGACAGCTGGACGTATGATTCCGCCCAGCGCACCTGGACCATCCGCATCAAGGCCGATGCGGCCTTCTCTGACGGCTCCGCCGTCACGGCGGCGGACGTGGCTGCCACGCTGGAGCGCGCCCGCACCTCTGAGCGCTATGCCGCCCGGCTGCGGGACGTGACCTCCGTGTACGTCCGGGAGGACGCGGTGGTCGTCGCCCTGTCCGCCCCTCTGGCCACCCTTCCCAGCCGCCTGGACATCCCCATCATCAAGGCCGGCACAGAGAACCGCACCGCCCCCACGGGCAGCGGCCCCTATCTGTTTGCCAAGGATGACACGGGCGCCTACCTGACGGCCAACAGCCGCTGGTGGCAGGACAGCAGCGTTCTGCCGCTGTCCACCATCCGCCTGCAGCACTGCAAGGACCAGGACTCCGCCCTGTATGCCTTCTCCTCCCGTGAGGTGCAGCTGCTGACGCTGGATCTCACCGGCAGCAACAGCACCGGTGTCTCCGGCGCCGGCGACTATGCCGAGGCAGCCACCCCCGTCATGCAGTTCCTGGGCATGAACACCCGGCGGGAGGCTCTGTCCGACCCTGCCCTGCGCCGGGCCCTCAGCGCCGGCATCGACCGCGAAACGCTGGTGTCCTCCTGCCTGCTGGGACAGGGCACGGCGGCCCAGCTGCCTGCCTCCCCCGCCTACGCAGGCTACGATACCGCGCTGGAAACGCCTTACGACACCGCGGCCTATAACCGCCTGCTGAACGCCGCCCTTGGCGAACAGGCGGAGGATGAGACACCCCTGACGCTGACGCTTCTGGTCAACGAGGAGAGCAGCTTCAAGGTCTCCGCCGCCCAGGAGATCGCCATGTACCTCAATACCGCACGCCTGACCGTCACCGTGGAGGCTGTTCCCTGGGACACGTTCCTCGCCCGGCTGGAAAGCGGTGACTTTGATCTCTATTACGGCGAATGCCGCCTGACCGCCGACTGGGACCTGACGGCCCTGTTGTCCACCGAGGGCAGCCTCAACTACGGTGGCTGGTCCGATGAGACTACCGACCGGCTGCTGCAGGCCTATCGATCCAATGGCGCTGACGCGAACCTGGTGGCCCTGTGGCAGCAGCTGCTGGACACCGCCCCCATCGCCCCCATCTGCTTCAAGTCCGTATCCGTTGTCACCACTGAGGGCGTGGTGCAGGGTCTGTCCCCCACGGAGACGGCCCCCCTCTCCCCCCTGGGCAGCTGGTCCGTCCGGCTGGACGCATAAAAGGAGCGTATGCCATGTCACAAGTCACCAAGCGGGCGCTGGAGGCGTCGCTGAAAAAGCTGCTGCTGGAAAAGCCCCTGCATAAGATCACCGTCAGCGACATCACCGATGACTGCGGCATCAACCGCATGACGTTTTACTATCACTTCAAGGACATCTATGATCTGGTGGAGTGGAGCTGTCAGGAGGACGCCAGCCGCGCTCTGGCGGGCAAAAAGACCTACGAGACGTGGCAGCAGGGCCTTCTGCAGATCTTCGAGGCCGTGCAGGAGAATAAGCCCTTTATTCTCAACGTCTATCGCTCCGTCAGCCGGGAGCAGGTGGAGAACTATCTCTACAAGCTGACCTACGACCTGCTGGAGGGCGTGGTGGAGGAGCAGGCCCGGGGAATGTCCGTCCGGCCGGAGGATAAGGCCTTCATCGCCACGCTGTACAAGTATATGTTCGTAGGCCTGATGCTGGACTGGATCAGATCCGACATGAAGGGTGATCCCCATCTGATCGTGGAACGGCTGGACCAGGTCATCCACGGCAGCGTCGACGCCGCGCTGGCGCGTCTGCGTACCGACAAGCCCTTATCAAACGAGGCCAAATGATAAAAAACTGAACATCTGCCGCCCCGGTGATAAAAAACTTATCACCGGGGTTTTTCTGCTTATTGAACAAATATTCATTCAGATGTATGCTTTTATCATCAAAGGAAAACATACAGTGGATACTTGAAAGGAGTTTATTTATGTATTATTCCAGCGGTAACTATGAAGCCTTTGCCCGTCCCAAAAAGCCCGAGGGCGTGGACAACAAATCCGCCTATATCGTGGGCAGCGGTCTGGCTGCCCTGACCGCCGCCTGCTATCTGGTCCGCGACGGCCAGATGAAGGGCGAGCACATCCACATCCTGGAAAAGGGCAGCCTGCCCGGCGGCGCCTGCGACGGCTATAAGTTTGAGAACCTGGGCTACGTCATGCGCGGCGGCCGCGAGATGGACAACCATTTCGAGGTCATGTGGGACCTGTTCCGTTCCATCCCCTCCATCGAAACGGAGGGCGTCAGCGTTCTGGACGAGTACTACTGGCTCAACAAGGAGGACCCCAACTACTCCCTGTGCCGCGCCACCGTTGACCGCGGCCAGGACGCCCATACCGACGGCAAGTTCGACATCTCCGACAAGGGCGCCATGGAGATCATGAAGCTGTTCTTCACCCCCAACGAGGACCTGCAGGACAAGAAGATCACCGACTTCTTCGATGACGAGGTGCTGAACTCCAACTTCTGGCTGTACTGGCGCACCATGTTCGCCTTTGAGAACTGGCACAGTGCGCTGGAGATGAAGCTGTATATCCAGCGCTATATCCACCACATCGGCGGCCTGCCCGACTTCACCGCCCTGCGCTTCACCAAGTACAACCAGTATGAGTCCATGATCCTGCCCATGGTGAAGTATCTGGAGAGCCACAACGTCCGGTTCCATTACGGCGTGCAGGTCACCAACGTGGAGTTCGACTGCTCCGATCCCGCCCACAAGCTGGCCAAGCGCATCGATGTCATCGAGAACAACGAGCCCGGCGCCATCGACCTGACGGAGAACGATCTGGTGTTCATCACCAACGGCGGCTGCGTGGAGAACTCCTCCATGGGCAGTCAGGATAAGCCCGCCGCCTACAACACCGAGCTGAAGCCCGGCGGCGGCTGGGATATGTGGCGCAAGATCGCCGCACAGGACCCTGCCTTTGGCCATCCCGACAAGTTCTGCCATGACCCCGAGCAGACCAACTGGATGAGCGCCACCGTGGAGACTTTGGACCAGAAGATCATCCCCTATATCAAGAACATCTGCAAGCGCGACCCCTTCACCGGCCATGTGGTCACCGGCGGCATCGTCACCGTCAAGGACTCCTCCTGGCTGATGAGCTGGACCATCAACCGCCAGCCCCAGTTCCGCGACCAGCCCAAGGACCACTGCCTGGTGTGGGTGTACTCCCTGTTCACCGACAAGCCCGGCGACTATGTGAAAAAGCCCATGCGGGCGTGCACCGGCAAGGAGATCTGCATGGAGTGGCTGTACCACATCGGCGTGCCCGAGGATCAGATCGAGGATCTGGCGTCCAACAGCGCCAACACCGTACCCGTGATGATGCCCTATATCGATGCGTTCTTCATGCCCCGCGCCTACGGCGACCGGCCCAATGTGGTGCCCGACGGCAGCGTGAACTTCGCCTTCCTCGGTCAGTTTGCCGAGACGCCCCGCGACACCATCTTCACCACCGAGTATTCCATGCGCACCGGCATGGAGGCCGTCTACACCCTGCTGAACGTGGACCGCGGCGTGCCCG
>OKUC01001088.1_pt1 | contig 10925 bp, 6 predicted proteins | sample 1606761 | NCBI WGS metagenome assembly OKUC01 (sample SAMEA3882542, study PRJEB24775) | human gut metagenome | biome: human-associated habitat; feature: intestine environment; material: feces | place: Netherlands | collected 2009/2010 | reverse complement strand
CAAAAACGAATACTCGCGACATGATATACGCGGCTACAGGTATTGATATTTATAAGAATACGGAATATGACATGTCACAGGAACGGTGTATACGCAAAATCTGGGACGAATGCGATGATTATACAGTTGGCAAACTGCTCAAAATTATGCTTGACTACTATTGGAATGTAGCAGAATGGGATTGGGATAGACGCGAGGAAACAGATTATCAAGAGCTTAGGGAATTAGAAAAAAGGCTAATGCAAAATCCTATTTCAATTCCCGCCGCAACAACCGATACGCTTAAACTTGTAAAGGAGGATATTGAGCGTAGCTGCAATAATAATATCCCAGAACTTGCTCTCGATAGACTACATACTTTTTCGACGGAATTTTTCCGGTCTGTGTGTAAAAAGCACGGAATCAGCACCGAAGATGATCGAGGAAATGAATATCCTTTGCAGTCTCTTGTTGGTCGGCTTAAAAACTGGTATGCGGAAAACCATTATTTCGATTCAGATTTTTCTGTTGTTGCAATACAGAACACAATAAACATTTTTGACAAATTCAATGCGATCCGTAATGATCAAAGCGCTGCTCATCCGAATGAAGTGCTGAACAAAGCAGAAGCAATGTACGTTGTCCGTATTGTTGCGGAAACATTGACCTTCATTGACAAGATCGAATGTATCAAAGATGCAGCGGCAACGCCTCGCTTGCCTTGGGATGATCTTGAAACTGATGATGAATTACCGTTTTAAATAGGTGATTATTATGACAAGAAGACAAACAAATCATGGGCCATCTTTCGACGACCAACTCGTCTTGTTCCGCTATTTCCTGCATGAGCTGAAACTAGATTCCCTTAGCGCTCTCAGCGAAAAGCTGAACAGCAGCGAGTATGAGGGTGTCAACGAAAGCGGCAACACATACTTTTATATCTATATCGCCCGTGTCTGCCAGATGCGAGGCGCTACTATCACGCCAGAAAAACTGCGCCTGTATGATGAGAACATTTGCCGTCATACCCGGAAGATTGGAGAAAAGCGTGGTGGCCTGCAATGGAAATATTATCAGTACATCGCTCTGCTTTTTACGGAAATGTATCTGGATCGCTACTTTTCCGACGCGGATGCCTTCTGCAACGACCTGAACGCATGGCTGCGACAGGTCAAAGGTCAGTCGCTCGGTCTCATCGATTTCCAGCTATATACGCCGGACAAGTTGAACAAACTGGCGTTCATGTGTGCCACCGGCAGCGGGAAAACGCTGATCATGCATATAAACATTCTGCAATTCCTGCATTATTTCAAGCGTGCCAAGCGGATCAACAGCAGGCTGTCCATCAACAAGATCATCGTGCTGGCACCCAACGAGAATATGAGCCGCCAGCATCTGGATGAGCTTTCACGGTCGTCTATTCCGGCGGCAATGTTTGAGAAAGATCATGGTTTCGTCAAGCAGCAGGATGACGTGATCGTAATCGACATGAACAAACTAAAAGAAGAAGGCAAAGTCAAGACCGTCTCCGTTGACAGTTTCGAGCAAAATAATTTGGTGTTGGTTGATGAAGGCCATCGCGGCCTGTCCGGTGACGTGTGGTACGATTACCGCACTCGCCTTTCAGAAGACGGATTTGCCTTTGAGTATTCCGCCACCTTCAAACAAGCGCTGAATGCCAACGCCACCGGCAATACGCAACAGGCCCGAGACGCACGGGCTCTGATGGAGGAATACGGGAAATCTATCATTATGGATTATTCCTACAAGTATTTCTACGATGATGGGTACGGAAAAGACTACCGCATATACAATCTGCAGAGTACCCTAGATCCGGAGCAGAAGCATTTGTATCTGGTCGGATGCCTGCTGTCCTTTTATCAGCAGATGAAGTTGTTTGAAGTGAAGACGGATGCACTACGTGAATTCCGGATTGAAAAGCCCCTGCTGGTGTTTGTGGGCAATCGAGTTACCGCGCCAGTCAAGAGTAGCGGCCTATCACAGGCGGAAAAAAATTTGCTCACGGACGTGGAAGAAGTGCTGCTCTTCCTCAACAAATTTCTGAACAACCGGGCGCAATCGATGGAGCATATCCTTGCCGTGCTGAACGCGGATACTAATCTGGTCGATGCCAGCGGCAGAGAGTTGTTCTATCAGGATTTTCGTGCGCTGCAGGAGATTTTCGGTTTGGAGCCGGATCCTGCTGTAATCTTTTCGGACATTCTTCGTATTATATTCAATACTGACGGGAACGCCGATGAACCGCGCCTGCGGATGGAGAATATTCGGCAGGTCACCGGTGAGATTGGCTTGAAGGTAGGCGAGTACGGCGATTATTTCGGCGTTATCAATATTGGTGACACATCCGGTCTGATGAAAAGCTGTGAGCAGAAGGGTATCATCATCAGCAACGAGGAATTCGTTTCAGAATCGTTGTTCCGGCATATCAATACGCCGAATTCCAAGATTAAAATACTAATTGGCTCCCGAAAGTTTACAGAGGGCTGGAACAGCTGGCGTGTGTCCACTATGGGCCTGATCAACTTTGCAAAAGGTGAGGGATCGCAGGCCATTCAGCTTTTTGGTCGTGGTGTGCGTTTGAAGGGATATAATGGATGCCTGAAGCGTTCCCGCAAGCTGGATACCAATGTCACGCCTCCCAAGCATATCGAGTTACTGGAAACACTGACCATATTTGGCGTAAAGGCACAGTATATGGAAGATTTTAAGAGCTATCTGGAGCAGGAAGGCACACCCACCAATGAGACAATCCACGAGTACCGCCTACCGGTGATCAGCCGCTTTGATGAAGTCAAAGAAAAAAAGCTCCATGTCATCAAGGTAAAAGACGGAGCCAATTTCAAGCAGCAGGCTGCTCGGCTGATTCTGGACAAGCCGGATCAGGGGTTCCTGCGCTACCTGCTCAAAAGTAAAACAGTCATCGACTGCCGCAGCAAAATCCAGACAATCGATTCTACTTACAGTTTCAAAATAGAATCCATGCTGGAGCCGCGAACACTTCCGGCGGATATTCTCCCACTGCTGGATGTCCAGCGGATCTTTGATGAGCTGCAGGCGTATAAGAGCGAAAGGCGGTATTTCAACATCAGCATCGTCAAGGACAAGCTACTTGATATACTGCGGAAAGATGACTGGTACGGACTGTTGATTCCGCAAAATCATCTAGAGATCAATTCAATCGCCAAGCTAGAGGCAGCAACCGATTACGCCGTCATGGCACTCAAATCCTATATGGATAAGTTTTTTAAATATGAAAAAGAAAGATGGGAAGTTCCACGACTGGAGTATGCGATTCTGGATGCGGATAACAGCAATTTTGTCGACGAATACACGTTAACCTACGCTCAGCAGAGTGCGATGGATCCCAAGGGCGATGAACTGGATGCATTCGTTGCGGAAATGTCCGCTGTGCTGCAGGCGAATAACGGCCTTGACGTTTACAAAAAGAATTTCTTCCGCGGTAAGCTGGTGTTGTTTGATTTTCGCTCGCATTTGTATGCCCCGCTGATTTGCCTTGAAAAGAGCAACCTGAAAATACAGTTGGCACCCGTAGCACTGAATACGGACGAAATGCGATTTGTGGATTATCTCAAATCATATGTAGACGATCACGCAGCGGAGTTGGCGGGCAAATCCCTGTATTTGCTCCGTAACAAAAGTAAGGTCGGCATGGGTTTCTTTGAGGCGGGCAATTTCTATCCTGATTACATCCTCTGGATTGATACGCCGGCAACGCAATACATTTCGTTTATCGACCCAAAAGGTTTGATGCATATCCGCCCGGATGATCCCAAAATTGAGTTTCACAAAACAATCAAGGATTTAGAAACGCGCTTGTCCCCCACAGCGGACGGAAAGCGAATCGTGCTCAATTCGTTCATCATGGCGGGTACCCGCTCGTCGGATTTGCGTATGTGGTGGTCTACGCCGGAGGTCGATGCCGATCGTGCGTACAGAGAAGCTAGAAACGTTTATACACTCGATAATGACGAATGCGTGGAATCCATGATGCGAAAAATACTTCAGTAAAAAGAGATAATGCCCTGTAGTCAGAATCGACTATAGGGCATTGTCATCTTTCCGGTTTTGCACAATGCGTAACGACCTTGTTACTTCAACTTTATGGCTTACGGCGAAAAGGCCTCTGTGGAATGTGGAAGCCTTTTCTTATAGGTGGTATACCCCGCTGGATTCAGGCTAACGGCCAGCAGAGATGGAAATTGCGCCTCTATTTAGTCTCGCCATAAATGCGATTAGGTCAGTCCTTGCGGGAACAATACGCACACAATACGCATTATCTTTGTGATACGTCTGTAATACGCATTTAATACGGAGATAATGCGTATTGTGTTTTTGGTCGCATTCTTCCTCTATGCATTATTTCGACATTTTCATATTGACAACCACAACATATTGTGGTATATAAGAACTATTCAGTTATTTGTGCACCGCCCTAATGGGGTTTCCGAACACGGTTCGGATCGCACACGTTGTTAAGCTTGTACTTGAGGAGCACCATGCTCCCGTTTGAGATTAGGGCCATTGCGCCCTCGTATTTCAATGACTATGCTGCGAGAAGTTTTCTTGCGGCATTTTCCACCTGTACGCTGCTTTGCCGCCGTGCTATGATGTGCCTGTACTTAAGGCATCAAGCATTTAGGTCGGAGCAGAGCAGGCACGGGTGGGAAGCATTATCAACAGCTTTTCGCTCTGATTAAGAACCCGAAGTATGTCAAAATGCGCCTCCCGAAAAACGGACGGCCATCAGAATTGAACAATACTGCAAACGCAGGAAGGATCGTATGAAGCCGAAACGGCAGGAAGATTCTTCCTGCGTTTTTGCTTATTATTTTGTCGCGGCACTTGCCACCGCCGCGATACCGCAGGAAAAGAAAGAGCGCCGAGATCAATTCGGCGCAGATCAGGAAAGAGGAGCTTTGTAAAAGCCGTTGGGACGATACGGCAGGAAAATCGTCAAGGGAGAGGCAAGCTCCCGCCCTGTATGCCGCAGTCAGAGTGCGGCGCCGGTCATACGGGGTATCGCGCATTCCTCGTTCCGTCACCGGGCGGATCACAGGACACCGGCGGAGCCTTCCGCAGCCGAGTTCAGCGGCCTGGTGTCCGCGGTTGCTCACACGAGCAGAGGTCAAAGACCTCCTTACCGCAGCGTACTGACCCAGCACAAGTAAAGAGAGACAGAGACATACAAGCAAGCCGCGGAAAACACGCAATACCAAGGCTTTCCGCCTGCGGCAGTCTATCAGGTCTGCGGAGATACGCCGGAAACGGCTCTCCTTGCCAACGGGTGAAGTGCGCCCATCTGAACACGACTACGATTACAAGGAGCTTTTTTTATATGACCACAAAAGGCATTTACCACACCCTCGTTACCCAGTTGGACAAGCTGGCTCGCCACAACCGACAGGGCAGCTTCCGCACGAAAGACCGCTACTACGAGGCGGTCAAGCGATTCTGCGCCTACCTCGCCGCCCACTACCACCTGCAAAAGCTGGAGAACGTCAGCGGCAAGCATCTTGTGAGCTATGTCCTCTATTTGCAGGCGCAGGGCAAGTCGGCCAGCACCATCAAAACTGACCTCTCCGCCATCCGCTTTTTCCACGACAAGATGTCCCATCCCCGTTACACGCTGCCGGGCAACGAAGAGCTAGGCGTTGCGCTGGAACGCCGCCGCTTCGGGCAGCAGGATCGCACATGGACGAACTCGGAGTTCGGCAAGCTGATCGGCCGCGCCATGGCGGAGGAGCGGGAGGACTACATCCTCGCCCTGTATCTGGCACGCTATGCCGGTCTGCGTATCCACGAGTGCTTCCGCATGGACACCGCTATGGCGGAGCGTGCGCTGCGCGAAAACGCCCTCACCGTGAAGGGCAAGGGCGGCAAGGTGCGTATCGTCCCCATCGAGGACGACCGCATCACGATGATGCTGCAACGGCTGCTGGACAAAACGGAACGCGGCCACAAGCTGCTGGTGCCGGACGGCGTCCCCACCGACCGTGCCATCAACGGCATGCAACAGTTTATCCTCCGCCACCGTGACACTATCTGTGACTCCACCGCAGCGGACAGACGCATTACTTTCCATGGGCTGCGCCATACCTACGCCGCCGAAAAGTACACGTCCCTCGTCAGCGGCGGCATGACACCGTTGGACGCTCATTTCACCGTGTCTCGCCTGCTGGGACACGAGCGACCCGATGTGACGGACATCTATCTGGCGTCCGTGAAGGGAGGGACTGCCCGTGGAGAATAAGTATCGTGATCTAAGAGACCTCCCCATGATTCTGCGGGTAGAGGACTTGATGCCCATCCTTGGCATCGGGCGCAACACCGCCTATGAGCTGATCCGCAGCGGACAGATACGGAGTGTCCGCATCGGAAGGCAGATTCGTATTCCGAGAGAGGCTTTGCTGGAGTTTCTGCGGAAGTAGAGAGCTTTGTCACGGAAATTAAACTTGCACAACAGCCGCGCGGGATATATCATAGAAGTGGTACATTCCGCGCGGCGGAAAGGAGCGTATATGCCGCGTACAAAAACAGGAAAAGGAGCCGGCGGCGCCGGTTCCATCAGAAAAATCACAACAACAAAGAACGGAAAGACCTATACCTACTGGCAGGGCCGCTACACAGAAGGCTTCGACCCCGGCACAGGCAAGCAGATCCAGCGCAGCATCACCGGAAAGACGCAGAAGGAAGTAGCGCAGAAGCTGAAGCAGGTAACGCTGGATATTGACAACGGTGTGTATCATGCGCCGTGCAAACTGACATTGGCACAATGGCTTGAACTTTGGACAAAGACCTACTTGGGCGGTGTGAAGCCCAGAACGGCGCACATTTACAAGTCGGACATCAGACTGCATATCCTGCCAGCGTTGGGTGCGGTACGGTTGGAGGCGCTGAACGCACCGATGATACAGGCCTTTTACAATGCCATGGGGGAGCCGTCCGAACAGAATCCGAAAGGTCTTTCCGCAAAAACAGTGAAGAATGTCCACGGCGTTCTCCACAAGGCACTCCAGCAAGCGGTATTGATCGGCTATCTGCGATATAACCCTGCTGATGCCTGCATCCTGCCGCGGATAGAGCGCAAGAAGATCAAGCCCTTTGATGACGCGCAGATCACCGCGTTTTTGACCGCTATACAGGGAAACCGATTTGAAACACTGTTTATCCTGACACTGTTCACCGGTATGCGTGAGGGCGAGGTACTGGGCCTGACGTGGGACTGCATCGACTTTCATACAGGTATCATCTCGGTGGAAAAGCAAATGCAGCTGCATCAGGACAAGGGGAGCAAGGGCTATGAGCTTGTTTCTCCGAAGAATGGCCGAAGCCGTACCATCGCCGCGGCACAGACTGTCCTTGCCCGGTTGCAGCAGCAGCGCCGATGGCAAATGCAGCAGAAGCTTCTGTTGGGCAGTGACTGGCAAAATCCGGAGGGTCTGGTCTTTACCAACGAGTTCGGGACGCACCTGACAAAGCCGACAGTCTACCGCGAGTACAAGCGCATTGTTGCGACCATCGGTTGTCCCGATGCCCGTTTCCACGATCTGCGTCACTCCTACGCCGTTGCCGCGATTCGAGCCGGGGACGACATCAAGACCGTGCAGGGCAATCTGGGTCACGCCACAGCGGCCTTTACGCTGGACGCATACGGCCATGTGACTGACCAGATGAAGCGCGAAAGTGCCGACCGCATGGAGCGTTTTATCCGCACAGTTTCCGCCGGTTGACCCAATAAGGCTAAAAATAAGGCTAAAACCTGTTTTCGGGCATGACAAAGCTCCCGAAACACAGGTGTTTCGGGAGCTTTGTCTGGAGGTGACACCCGGATTTGAACCGGGGAATGAGGGTTTTGCAGACCCTTGCCTTACCACTTGGCTATGTCACCGTGTCAGCGAAAATCATTATACTATATACCGTCGGTCCTTGTCAAGAGTGAAATGCCCGTTGAAACGGGATTTCTTTCATTGCTTTTTGTATTACTTCACGGTCGTCTTTGCTGCAGCCTCAGAAAAAACTGCAAAAAGAAATAGAACAAATGTTGCAATGCGCGAAAGGGTGTGATATAATAGAGCCGGAAGAACAGCGGACGCGGCGCACATACAAAAAACGGACCTGCGCCGACACGGGGCGCGTGAAAGGGGCACGGCTATGGCGAAGATGACCAGAATGCAGCAGAAGATCTACGACTACATCGCCCAGGCACTGCGGGAGCAGGGGTATCCCCCCTCGGTGCGGGAGATCGGCGAGGCGGTGGGACTGAAATCGCCGTCCACGGTGCATTTCCACCTGAAGCACATGGAGGAGCTGGGCGTGCTGACCAAGGGGGCCGGCAAGGGCCGGGCCCTGACGCTGGCGCAGCCCATGCAGGGGGAAATGCCTGACGGCGCGCCGGTACAGGAGGAGGCGGCACCGGCGGCGGACCGCATCCCCGTGGTGGGCAGCGTGGCCGCGGGCAGCCCCATATTGGCAGAGGAGTGCATTGAGGACTATCTGACCTTCGACACCGGCGGACGCGAGGGGGAGTACTTTGCCCTGCGGGTGCGGGGCGAGTCCATGCTGAACGCGGGCATCCTGCCGGACGACCTGGTGGTGGTGCACCGCCAGCCCACGGCACACAACGGCGAGATCGTGGTGGCGCTGCTGGGGGACGAGGCCACGGTGAAGCGGCTGAGCCGCCGGAACGGCGAGGTGTGGCTGCTGCCGGAGAACGAGAACTACCGGCCCATCGACGGCCGCGAGGCCACGCTGCTGGGCAAGGTCACCGCCGTGGTGCGGGAGTATAACTGAACGCAAAAAGAGACGGCACTGCCGTCTCTTTTGGGCGTCAGGGGGTGTTTTGCACGATTTCCATTACCGGAAATGGCAAAAAAACGGAAATTTTCCACAAAAAGGCTGGACAAACGGCGTGACTGTGCTATAATCTGACTATCCGCAGAGGTACCTCTGCATTTGCGTTTTAATGATCTTAAAACGATGCGTCCTGCGGAAATCTAAAACAAATGGGGTTTGAGACATGAAGAAATTGTTGGCAACCATTCTGGCGCTGGTCATGGCGCTGGGCCTGTGCACAAGCGCATGGGCGGCGGAGGGAGTCTGGACAGGCTCCGGTACGGAGGCTGACCCGTACATGATCACGACCGAGGCGGAGCTGAATAAGCTGGCCACGGACGTGAACAGCGGTACAGTGTACAGCGGCAAGTATTTCAAACTGGGCGCGAGCATCACTGTGACGGACTGGACGCCCATCGGACAAAAGGGCAGCGAAATTAATAAGTTTGCCGGTACCTTTGACGGCAACGGCCAGACGGTGACTATCAATGGCATCAAAAGTGATCTCAATCCCGATTTCGGCGGCTACGCCGGTTTCTTCGGCGCGGTTAAGGACGCGACTATCAAGAACCTGACGGTGGCCGGCACTATCAACGGGTCTGATGTTGCGGGTGTGGTCGCACGATTGGACGGTGCAAGCAAAGTTATCAACTGCATCAATAAAGCGAATGTAACAGGTACCAGCAAGGCAGCGGGTATTACCGTTAAAATTGATGGCGCCAATGTGGTCATTGATGGCTGTACGAACGATGGCGAGATTAAATGCAATACAGTAAACGGGGCTGCCGGTATTGTGGTATATGCCCAAGGGGCGAATTTTACCATTAACGGCTGTACGAACAATGGGAAGATCAGTGGCCCATTTGTCGGAGGTGTTGTGTTCAATGTCAGTGACAGCGGCAGTGGTATCGTTGAAAACTGCGTGAATAATGGTTCGGTCCATTCGACAAATGCGGGACAGAATATTATGACCGCAGGTATTGTGTCGGTGAACTCAAAAGGGCATGAACTGAAGATTGTGAATTGCAGCAATACGGGCGTGATTGAGGGTGAGAACTGCTCTGCTATTTGCTACAGTGAGTATAGTGAGTATACTAATGATGCGTCTGCGCCGAATACCAACAGCGGCGAGATAAAGGCTACCGTGAGCCGGACTATTTCTGAAAGTACGGCTGTACTCAACGGTGATATGAGCATTGGCCTGACGATTCATCCCTATGCAGCGGTCACGATAAACAGCGGGAATTACAGCGGCAGTATTGAAAGTAAGGGCAGTTTGACCGTGGCCGGTGGCACGTTCAGCGCTGGTGGAAACTTCTACAGCAGTGGTACGCTGGTCATCAACAACGGTACGTTCGCACGAGGCGTTTCTGTGCAGACCGGTACCGCGACCATCAATGATGGAGATTTCAAAACGGATGTGAGTTGCGCCGGTGATGGCAAATTGACCATCAATGGCGGTAAGTTTGCCGGTGAGATACACGCCGACGGTACAAGCGCAGTGAACATCAACGGCGGTGAGTTTACTTTCAATACGGATACCAACGAAGTGATTGACATCAAAGCTGGTGCAAAGGTGACCATCTCTAATGGCGTGTTTGCACAGGAAAACACATATCGGTTCTGCCCCAACAATAAGGACAGACTGACTGTTACCGGAGGTACGTTCGTGTCTGATGCCATGGTGACGGCGTTGATGGGTGAGCCTATCAATGCGCCGCAGGCTACCGTGGTCGATGGGAACAAGACCATGATCGCGGTGGGCAGCGCGGCTATTGCCGATGCGGCAAACAGCAGCAAGGAGGTCACTATCACCAAGGGTGGTGAAATCAATGGTGTGAATGAAAATGTGACTGTGACCGTTGACGCGGATGGCGTGAAGATTAACGGTAAGGATGCGGCACGCGGTGAGTATACCGTGCCGGTCACGCCCGACCCCACTCCCGAGCAGCCGCCGCGCTACTACTACAACTCCACGACCACCACGGGCACCAAGGCCGACGGCACCAAGGGTTCCCCCAAGACCTTTGACGCGGGCGTGGGCATCTACGCCGTGACGGCTCTGCTGTCCG
>OKUC01001076.1_pt1 | contig 10994 bp, 9 predicted proteins | sample 1606761 | NCBI WGS metagenome assembly OKUC01 (sample SAMEA3882542, study PRJEB24775) | human gut metagenome | biome: human-associated habitat; feature: intestine environment; material: feces | place: Netherlands | collected 2009/2010 | reverse complement strand
TTTTATGGACGGTGTCGCCTGTGGCAATGCTGTGTTTTCGGCAATTGAAACAAATTTATCTTCAGGACAAAATAATAATAGGAATATAGGCACCGGCTGGCAGTAGGACGTAACTGCCGGCCGGTTCTCTTTTTGTGTGACGTCAGCAAAGAGAGATGCTTGAAAAAATAGAAAGGATAAAAACCTAATTTTTTTATTAATTAACAAAATATTATTTATGAAATCAAACTTCACTTGCATCAAAAAGATGCCAGTATATTTACTGTCTGCCTCTTTTTGCCTGGGTATGTTCTCTTGTCAGGACGATGTGAGAACTGATGGATACTCCACAAAGGACGTTCCAGAACTTCATGCTCTTTCTGCCGAGCAGAAGGAGGTGATCGACTACACTCCCAAAAACATCGTCATCGCTCACCGCGGAACAGAGTTCTGGGCTCCGGAAGAGAGTGAGGCTGCTATGCGCTGGGCTCGTAACATCGGTGCTGACTACATCGAGTGCGACCTTCAGAAAACAAAAGACGGTGTAATCCTTGCGCTTCACGATGAAAGCCTTCTCCGCACAACCGACGTTGAGGTTATCTATCCAAGCCGCCAGAACGACTACGTGAGCGCGTTCACTTATGATGAGTTGCTGAAACTCGACATCGGTTCTTGGTTCAACGAAGCCAACCCGGAGCAGGCACGCAGCTCGTTTGTAGGTCTTGACATCCTTACTCTCGACGACGTGCTTATGATTGCCGAGGGCTACCGCATCAAGCGCGACGCCAACGGCAAGCGTATTGTGAACCGTGACGAGAATGGAAAGTATGTCAGCACTCAGTATGAGCCAGACCCATACGACAACGGCAACCGTCCGGGTGTCTATATCGAGACAAAGGCTCCTTACTTGTTTGCAGGCATGGAGAAAGCATTGTGCGCATGCTTGAAGAAACACGGCTGGTATGATGAGGACGCCAGCAAAATGAAAAAGATCGCTTATAAAAACGGTGTTCCTGGAAATGTGGATATCGCCAACACAAAGGCTCGTATCATCCTTCAGACATTCAGCCTCGGCGGTCTTATCAATATGAACCAGGAGTTCAAACGCAAGATTCCTACATTGTTCTTGATGTATGATATGACAAACTCAACTCCTGCGTCTTAAGCTGAGAAGATCAACTTCGCAATCGACAACGGTGCTACTGCAATGGGTCCGAACATCGACTATATCACGGGCTATCCTACAAGCTTGTATCCATGGCAGGGCGACATGATCCGCCGCACAGGAATGGACATCCACGCTTGGACATTCAACACTCAGGAGCAACTCTTGAAGTATACAGGTCCGTGGTGCGACCCGAAGAAGGAAGGTGGAGCAGACAAGAACTATGTTGACGGTGCGTTTACCAACCACGCCGACCTCGCTATCAATTTCTACCGCGAGACTCTTGAGGGCTATCTTGCAAAGGGTCTGAACTATTTCCGCTCGAATGCAAAATGCGGTCTGCCAGACAACTTGCACAAAAACACTCCGGTGAAGACTGCACAGCAAGTGCTCGACGAACTTCATTATGCGAAATAAACCTAACCACGAACAAGAAATATATAATTGAAATAACAGTATGAAAAAATATATCTTAGCTTTGGGTGTTTGCTGTATGGCTGGCGCGATGCCATTGTTTGCCCAGGAAAGCAATTCTGAACTGACCGAAGCACAACGCGAGTTGCAAGGCTACATGGATGAGGGTCTTGTGAAATTCAAGTCAGACAACGACAAGTTCTCATTCCGTGTCGGCGGTCGTGTCGCGATCGAAGGTGGATATGAAGCTTGATGTTGATTTCGCTTCGAAAAACTGGTTGAAAGACGCATATCTGCGTTGGCACACAAACAAGAATGGTTTCCTCCGTGTGGGTAACTTCGCTGAGCCGTTCTCGGCTGAGAATATCCAGAGCACGATGGACTATCCGTTCATCAATAAGTCGGCTACTGTAGCTGCTCTCGGCACAGGCCGTGCAATCGGTGTCAGCTATCGTTACTATCACAAATACTTCTGGGCTGAGGGTGGTGTGTTCTCACAGAAATTCTCAAACCCGACAGAAGTTGTCAAAGGCGGTGATATGGGCTATGCATTGTCAGCCCGCCTGCTCGGACGCGTGAGCGGTGACGACTGGGCATTCCATGCCGGTGGTTCTGTAAACTACGGACGTCCTGACGCAAACGGTTTCACAAACGGTTCTGACGATTACAACCGCACTGTGACTTTGTCTTCAAATCTTGAGTCTTGCGTTGACAACACCAAATTCCTCAATGCAACAATCAACAACGTGAAGGCCGGTCTGAAATTCGGTGCCGAAGTGATGGCAAGCTATAAGAAGGTGTATGTGAAGGGCGAGTGGTTGCACGCTGACTATGTGCGTGAGCGCGACTGGGACTACAACTTCACCTCATCGCTCGGAACGCTGCTTTCAACAATGTTCCCAACGCTGTCGGCTTACCAGGGTCTTATGGGTGTTGACCAGAACGCCAAATTCTATGGCTATACAGTTGAGGCTGGCTTCATGATTCTTGGCAAGAACTATCGCTACAACAGTGTTGACGCTTTGATGAACCGTCCGAAAGGCAAATCGCTTGAGGTTGTAGCACGCTTCAACCACACCGATCTTAACGACATCATGGCAGGCCACATGTTCTATGGCGGCAAGTTCTATTCAAGCACGCTCCACCAGTCATTCGGCGTGGCTGACCAGTCAGTAGTCGGCGGTAAGGCAGACACGTTCACTTTGGGCGTAAACTACTATGTTACTGATAATATCGTAGCTCGCTTGAACTATTCTTATCAGAAACTCAACCAAGAGTATACAAAGGAATTCATGCTCGACAAGAACCTGCACTCAATCCAGGCTCGCGTGGCGTTTGAGTTCTAAGCATACAAATATAATTATAGATGAAAGAATGTATTTAGTCATTGCGCAGTGATTGCGCTCTGCTAAAGATTAACTCCGAAAGTCTTCCCGCTTTCGGAGTTTTTTTGCTCCTGTGCTATAAAAATATGTTTTATAACATAAAAACGAAAGTTTTTGCTTTCGTGACGAAATTTTTTTGCTTTTTTCAAGAAAAAGTTTCGGAAAAAGTTTCGTGAATAAAAAATTGTATATAATTTTGCTGTGAAATGAAACATAAACGGTTTTGACATAGAAACCAGAGATTTTATTTTGATACTTCGTTAGTTTAAAGAGACATGGTAAATAAAGAAAACGAATATGACGTAATAGTCATAGGAGGAGGAGCAACAGGAGCCGGCACGGCGCGCGACTGCGCGTTGCGTGGCTTGCGCGTTTTGCTGCTGGAGCGTTTCGATTTCGCTTCGGGAGCCACAGGCCGCAACCACGGACTGCTTCACAGCGGCGCCCGCTATGCGGTGACCGACAAGGAGTCGGCTTCGGAGTGCATCAAGGAAAACATGATTCTGCGCAAGGTGGCAAGCCACTGCGTGGAGGAGAACGACGGCTTGTTCATCACCCTGCCGGAAGACGACCTGGCATATCAAGCAACGTTTGTTAAGTCGTGCCAAGAGGCTGGCATCAACGCCGAAATCATCGATCCGGAGTTGGCTAAGCGCATGGAGCCGTCGGTCAATCCTACGATTGTCGGAGCGGTGAAAGTGCCTGATGGCTCTGTCGATCCGTTCCGCCTCACTCTCGCCAATATTATCGACGCAAAAGCCCATGGGGCGAAAATCCTTGTGTATCACGAGGTGCTTTCGCTTGTCAAGGAGCAGAACCGCGTGATTGGCGTTGAGGTTTTCGACCATAAGACTAAGGAAAAAAGCAAATATTTCGCACCGTTGACCATCAACGCCGGTGGTATCTGGGGCCACAACATCGCCGCTATGGCAGGCTGCCGTGTAGGTATGTTCCCAGCCAAAGGCTCGTTGCTGATTTTCGGACACCGTGTTAACAATATAGTGCTCAATCGTTGCCGCAAGCCGGCCAACGCCGATATCCTCGTGCCGGGCGACACAATCTGCCTTATCGGTACGACATCGAGCCGCGTGGGCTTCGACGAGGTTGACGATATGCGCGTCACTCCCGATGAGGTCGACCTGCTGCTCGCCGAGGGCGAGAAACTCGCGCCGGCGTTGGCGTCGACACGCATCCTCCGCGCTTATGCGGGTGTGCGTCCGCTGGTTGCCAGCGACGATGATCCTTCGGGACGAAACATCAGCCGCGGCATCGTGCTTCTCGACCATGAGACACGCGACGGCGTGCCTGGTTTCGCCACAATCACCGGCGGAAAGCTGATGACCTACCGCTTGATGGCGGAATGGGCTGCCGACTTGGCTTGCAAGAAGCTCGGCGTGGACAAGAAATGCGTCACAGCCGAGACTCCGCTTCCAGGCTCCCGCGCTCCGAAGGATGTGCCGTCGGGCAAATCGTTCGACATGAGCGTAGGTCAGAAATCCGCATATCATCGTCATGGTGAACTTGCTGAAAAAATCCCGTCAAGCACAGAATATGACAACAGCCTTGTGTGCGAATGCGAGGATGTTTCGGTGGGAGAGGTCAACTACGCGTTGAACGAGCTCCACGTGACAAATATGATCGACCTGCGCCGCCGCACCCGTGTGGGTATGGGAACGTGCCAGGGCGAACTTTGCGCCTGCCGTGCCGCCGGACTTCTCGGCGAGGCTCACAACTGCGCGAAGAAGGCGAAAGGCGATCTTGCCACATTCCTCAATGAACGCTGGAAAGGTGTTTATCCAGTGGCTTGGGGCGATGCTTTGAGAGAAAATGAGTTCACACAGTGGCTTTACGGCGGTGTGTGCGACATGAAACTTAACAACGAGGAGGTAGAAAAATGAAATTCGATACAGTAATCATCGGCGGCGGCCTCAGCGGACTCGCCTGTGGCATCCGCTTGCAGAAGAAGGGCGTCAAGTGCGCCATTATCTCTGCCGGACAGAGCGCATTGCATTTCTCTTCCGGCTCGTTCGAGCTGCTCAACCGTCTGCCTGACGGTACAGCTGTGGAAAATCCTGTGGAGGCAGTTGCGAAACTCGAAGCCTCTCATCCATATAAAAAAATCGGAGATTTCGCCAAATATGCATCCGAGGCAAAACAACTGCTTGCCGACAGCGGCGTGGAAGTGGAAGGCGAGGCAACGGAAAATGCGTTGCATCTCACTCCGATGGGCACATTGAAACCGGCTTGGCTGACATTGTCGGAGTTCAACCGTTTCAAGGGTGCTGAAGAATTCAAGGGCAAGAAGGTGCGTGTTGCCAACATCGCAGGTTTCTTGGATTTCAACATGAAATTCGTGACCGACGCGTTGGAGGACATGGGTGCCGAGTGCTGTCAGGAGCTCATTCATATCGAAGAGGTCGACCGTCTGCGCAAAAGCCCTACAGAAATGCGCGCCACTAACATTGCGCGTGTTCTTGACAAAGAGAACATACATAATCAGTTATTGACCATACTTAAAAATTACTCTATTGGGGTTGATGCGGTGGTATTGCCGGCCGCAGTGGGACTCGCTTCTCAGAAACTTGTGAAAGCGTTACGGAAAGCAGTGCCGTCTGTAGTCTTAGTGCCGACAATGCCACCTTCGGTGTCAGGGATCCGCACACAGCAGCAGCTTCGTCGCGAGTTTGAGCGTCTTGGAGGCGTGTTCATGCTTGGCGACAGTGTGGTGCGTGCCGACGTCGAAGGAGGAAAGGTCAAGGCTGTATACACAATAAATCATGCAGATAACGGCATAAAAGCCGACAATTATATCCTGACCACAGGCAGTTTCTTCAGCAACGGCTTGGTGGCTCATTCAAACGAAATTGTGGAGCCGGTGTTCGGACTCGATGTTGATTTTGCGGCAGACCGTGCCGAATGGTGCGACCCACAGTTCTTCAACAAGCAGGGTTATCAGACATTCGGAGTTGCCACCGATGCCAATTTCAATGTGAAGAAAGAAGGCAAAGTGCTTGAGAATCTCTATGCCGCAGGTTCGGTGCTCAGCGGATTCAATGCTCTCTATGAGGGTTGCGGTGCCGGAGTGGCGCTTTTGACCGCATTGTATGTCGCAGACAATTTGAAATAAACGAAAGGAAACAATGGAAAACTTACAAGATAAAAACATTTCCGCCAACAATTTCGAGCAGTGCATAAAGTGCACAGTCTGCACGGTATACTGCCCGGTGGTTCCGGTGAATCCGAACTATCCAGGTCCGAAGCAGGCAGGACCCGACGGCGAGCGTCTCCGCTTGAAGAGAGGCGAATTTTTTGACGAGGCGTTGAAATATTGCCTTAACTGCAAGCGTTGCGAGGTGGCTTGTCCGTCGAATGTGAAAATCGGCGACATCATCCAGTCGGCGCGCATAAAATACAGCAAACATCGCCCGTCGCTCCGCGACAAATTGCTCGCAAACACCGATTTTATGGGCACATTCGCCACAATGGTCGCTCCTGTGACCAATTTCGCGCTCGGCTTGAAGCCTGTGAAGATGGTGATGGACAGTGTGCTTAAAATTGACGGACACCGCACGTTCCCGAAATATTCTGGACAGAAATTCGAAACGTGGTTCCAGCGCAACGCCGAAGCGCGTCAGGATGCGTTTAAGAAGCATATCAGCTTCTTCCATGGTTGCTATGTCAACTACAACTATCCGCAACTCGGCAAGGATTTCGTGGCTGTAGCCAACGCTCTCGGCTATGGTGTGCATCTCCTTGATGAGGAGAAGTGCTGTGGTGTGGCTTTGATTTCCAACGGATTGATCAATCAGGCGAAGAAGCAGGCCGCGCTCAACGTGTCGTCGATACGCAAGTCGGTCAACGAAGACAATCGCCCGGTTGTGGGAGTTTCGTCGACATGCGTGTTCACTATGCGCGATGAATATCCTCACTTGCTCGGTGTCGACAATTCCGACGTGCGCGACCAGATTAATCTTGCAACCCGCTTTGTGCATATGTTGATTGAAAACGGGGCGAAATTGAAGTTTCGCAATGATTTCCATTTGAAAGCCGCTTACCACACACCATGCCACATGGAGAAACTTGGATGGTCGTATTATTCAATCGACCTTCTCCGCAAGATTCCGGGTATGGAGCTGACGGTTCTTCCGTCGCAATGCTGCGGCATCGCCGGAACATACGGTTTCAAGAAGGAAAATTATGAAACCTCGCAAGGCATCGGTTCGTCGCTTTTCGCAGAGATTGAAAAGGCGAAAGTGGATGTTGTGGCAACTGATTGTGAAACCTGCAAGTGGCAGATCGAGATGTCGACACCTACGAAGGTGGAGCATCCGATATCCATACTTGCGCGCGCTCTCGACCTTGAGGCAACGGAAAAATTGAACAAGTAAGAAGGAGTGGTTGAGGGAGATGCGTGCAATCTGGCGTTTTCCTCGAAACTCTTGAGCATAAATTTTTTATGGTTTGTTTAGGATTGTAATTGGTTGATTTTAAACCTTTTCTTCGTGACATAGTAATTTTTTTGGAAAAATTCTCGTAAATTTCGTGGTGAAATCCAAAAAATATTACTATGTTTGCGAACGAAAACAAAAGTTTTCCTAACGAAACCGAAAAAATAGAGAATAAGAAATTAACTTATAATAAAAACTACACAAAAATCTATTTAATCATGTCAGGTTTTTTAACACCCCCTCCCTTTAAGCCAGAAATGGCAAAGGAGAAGATAGACTCGACTTACAAGAACTATCGTTGGCAGGTATTCTTAGGTATCTTTATCGGCTATGCCGGTTTCTACATTGTCCGTAAGAACTTCTCAATGGCTATCCCGGCGTTGGCGCCGTTTGGCTTTGAAAAAGGCGAGCTTGGTATCGTTCTTTCGATGAACGCCATTGCATACGGATTCTCAAAATTCTTGATGGCATCAATCAGCGACCGCAGCGACGCCCGCAAGTTCCTCCCGTTGGGACTTGTCTGCGCAGCGTTGTCAATGTTGTTCATGATTGTACCTATTCAATGGATTGGCGCAGAAAACAAAGGCCTGGCGATTACATTGATGGCAGTGCTCAACTTCCTCGTAGGTTGGTTTAACGGTATGGGTTGGCCTCCGTGCGGACGCGTGATGACCCACTGGTTCTCGATCAAGGAACGCGGCACATGGATGTCGTTCTGGAACTGCGCCCACAATGTGGGTGGAGCCTTGGTAGGCCCGATGGCTGTTTACGGCGCAATGTGGTTCGGTTCATGGTTCTATGGCGCACAGGAACAGTACTACTTCCTTATCGGTACTTACGCATTCCCTGCAGCAACAGCTATTCTTATCGCCATTCTCGCATACTTGATGATTCGCGACACCCCACAATCGTGCGGTCTTCCTTCAATTGAGAAGTGGAGCGGTTGCGCCGGCAAGAACTACGATGCCAAGAAGTCGGAAGAAGTGCTTTCAACTGCACAGATTTTCCGCACAGTGCTCAGCAACAAGCTGCTTTGGTACATCGCAATCGCAAATGCATTTGTATACATGGTTCGTTACGGATGTCTTGACTGGGCTCCTACAATCCTTACAGAAAGAGGTATCAACCTTAAAGATGCAGGTTGGGCATATTTCGCATACGAGATGGCAGCCATCCCAGGCACAATCATCTGCGGCTGGTTGAGCGACAAGGTGTTCCACGGACGCCGCGCGTTGCCTACAATCATCTTCATGGCGTTGATTATCGTTGCAATCATTGTCTATATGGAAAACCTCGACAACTTGAACGTGGTTATCGGCTGCTTGATCGCTATCGGCTTCTTGATCTACGGTCCTGTGATGTTGATTGGTGTTCAGGCACTCGACTTGGCTCCGAAGAATGTTGCTGGTACAGCTGCCGGCTTGACAGGCTTCATGGGTTACGTGCTCGGTACGGCAGTTTTGGCAAACATCGTTATCGGTTATGTCGCTGAAGGCGCAGGTTGGGAATGGACATTCATCCTCCTTATCGGAGCATGCGTACTCTCAATCGTATTCATGGCATTCACCTACAAGCAGGAACAATATCTTGTAGAGCAGAAAAACGCTAATAAATAACAGTTAGGAAAATAAGTGCCGTCCGGCAAAGAAAACTGGGCGGCACTTTTAAATCCCAATAAAAAATATCACTTTGCATCGCGGTTATTGAAACGGGTGCGGAGCAAACAAAGAAAATTATTGAAATTCTTTCATCTATAATTATTTAATTACTTATGAACAAACAGATTGTAAAGCTTGGTATGTTGGGCCTCGTTGCCGCAACTGCCATTACATCTTGCTCTGATGAACAGCAATTCGTTGACTTCAATCAGCAGGCAAAGAAATTTGAGGTTCAAGTTTTGAACGACGACCTCGCAAAAGTACGTGACTATGTACCTTTGTACGCAGTTATCGCACACCGCGGTAGTACATACTGGACACCAGAAGAAACAGAGGCTTCTTGGCGTTGGGCACGCGATATGGGGGCCGACTACTTGGAGTCAGACCTTCAGGCAACAAAAGACGGTGTCGTATTGTCACTCCACGATGACAACTTGAAACGCACAACCAACATCCAGACCGTATTCAGCGACCAGGTGCCTAACATCCGTAAGGCTTTCTACCGTTCGCTTACTTACGAAGACGGTACACCATGTAACTTCTCTGAAGAAGATATCAACGCTCAGTACAACAACGACCTTGGCAACTACTACAGCTACTATCCACGTAACTACTACTATGCAGAGCTTTTGATGCTCGACGCAGGCGCTTGGTTCAACGAGGACAGCCAGGAGCAGGCTCGTGCAGCATACGCATCAACCAACAAGCCTTTGTCTGAGACATTGGCAGCGTGGGCAACCAACCCTAACGCACAGGTGGTTTACAGCAACGGTCTTTACATCAGCGCACTCGCTGACCAGATTGCATACGCAGAAGGTAAGATGCTGAACCGCGACGCAGAAGGTCGTCGTATCCTTCCTTATCATGTAAAGAACTCACTTAAGGGCAAAACTCTCCTTGAAATCTGTGCAACAGCACCATCAACAACAGTAGAGGGCAAGACTTACACAGCACAAGCCCGCTATATGGATTTCTTGGTTTATGACTTCTCTAACGCATACAAGGCCGATCCACAAGACAGCGGCAACCGTCCTGGTATCTATATCGAGTTTAAGGAAAGCTGGGCACAGCCAAGCGATATGGAAGCCCGCGTTTACCATGAGCTTGACAAGTGGGGATGGAACATCATCACAAAACCAGCCAATGGACAGCCATTCTACAAGAGCGGTAAGGTCAATGTAGGTAACACCAACGGTAAGGTTATCCTCCAAACATTCTCGTTCGACGCAGCTAACCGTACATACAGCGTATACAAAGGACGTATCCCAATGTGCTACCTCCTTTGGACAGGCACACCTGCTTATGCAACAGATATCGCATACGACACTCCAACCGGTTTGGCAGACTTCATCAAGTACATGCAAGATCACGGCTGCCACATCATCGGTCCGGCTATCTCAGGTGCACCTAACAACTATCCTGAAATGAACAACCCATGGCAAGCTTACATGGTTCGCCGTGCAGGTATGATCAACCACCCATACTCTTTCGACTCACAGGCTCAGCTCACTAAGCACATGGGCTACTGGAACTATGGCTATGAGACACCGTTCGACGAAATGAAGGTTACAGTTCCTAAGACAAGCGTAAGCACATTCCCAGGCGATAGCCAGACATGGCCTATCTACATGGACGGATGCTTCACCAACCACTCAGAGATGAACCTCCAGTACATGCTTGACAATGGTATGCGCGGCAACGCAAACTTGCCTAACCCATTCCACGCTGGTCAGAAGTTTGACAACAGCCAGGCTCCTCTTACAGTGCCTGACGCAAACGAACTCCTCAACAAGCTTGGCTACTAATCAACAATAAAGCTTAGGAAAGAGAATTGATTCTTAAAAAATTAAATTGAAATTAAAATGAGAAATAAAAAATATATTTTCATGTCGGCTTTGGCTGTTATGGCTCTTTCTGCTACAGCGCAGGACTTTGACAACACCCC
>OKUC01001069.1_pt1 | contig 11040 bp, 7 predicted proteins | sample 1606761 | NCBI WGS metagenome assembly OKUC01 (sample SAMEA3882542, study PRJEB24775) | human gut metagenome | biome: human-associated habitat; feature: intestine environment; material: feces | place: Netherlands | collected 2009/2010 | reverse complement strand
CATTATGGTATAATAGAAATATACAAATCGAAAGTTGTGGAGGTAATATGATCATGAAAAAAATTCTTTCTTGGTTTTTGTATATCACCTGTATACTGACTTTAGTTGCGTGTGGAAAAAGAGCAGCGCCCATTACGCTACCTCGAGCCGATGAGATCACATCTATTGATATAACCTTTGAAGAAAACACAGTAAGTCATTCAGACAAAACTTGGATAAGTGAAGTAATCGCCGATATTTCCAGTTCTGAACCGACTAAGAAGGAAAGCGTTCAAGACTTTCCGCAAGCGAAAAATTATATCAAGATTGACTTCCGGCTTGAGACAGGAACAATTACGATCTTTGCGTATGAGGACAGGGGGAAGTACTATCTTGAACAACCTTATCAAGGAATTTATAAAACTGATCGCAAACTGTTCGAAAGGCTAAATGAAACGGATTGATTTCAGGTTACCGCACTCGTTCCCTGCAGGGCTTGGGGCTCCGCACGCCCCAACAAGAGCATCCGCCTTGCGCATGTAGTCATTTTGTGATACAATGACTCTGACAGGAGGTGTCTCGTATGATGCAGACATTCGTTCGCCCTTCCCGGGATCTGCGCAACCATTACGCCGAAATTTCGGAAATGCTCAAAGACCACGACCATGTGATTATCACGAATCATGGCCGTGGGGAATCAGTTCTCATCAACATTGAGGACTACGCCAAGTACGAGGAGTTCTTGCACCAGCGGTATGTTGCCGAGGCACTTGCCAAGGCAAAGCAGCAGGCGGCTGACCCCGACACGCAATGGGCAGACCACGAAAGCGTATGGGAGACGCTGGGCAAGCAGTATGACGTATAAAATCAAATATCTGCCCCTTGCTGTACAGGACCTGAACGATATCGCCCGATATCTGTCTGGCTTTTACCCTAAAACAGCTAGCCGCGTACTGAAAGAGCTGCGGGAGAAGATCACAAAATTGGGCGATACCCCGAAAATGTGCGAGATCTACCGCCTCGACCCTGCTTACCGTAGGATGGTCGTTGACCAGTATCTTGTGTTTTACCGCGTCAACGATGAAATAAAGACTGTGGAGGTCCACCGTGTGCTGCGAGGTGCGTGGAATCTGCCGCAGTATCTAGAATAAATCCAGGTTTGCCTGCCCTTGGCAATGCTCTGTCACAAAAGTCCTCAGACGGTTGTCTGGGGCTTTTTTGCTGCGCCATCCACTAACCCACGTCAGAGCAGGACGAGAACCGCACCTGTTTTCCCCACAAGGTTTTCCATTGCATTTCATAGAAAAGTGTGTTTCAATAAAAAGAGCCATACGGCGATCAGACGCAGTGAGAAGGTGGGTGCAGGATGTTCAAAATTGCGATCGTAGAGGATCAGGAAGAAACACGGGAAAGCCTGAACCGGTTCGTCCGGCAATATGCGCAGGAGCAGGGCCTGCAGGTGGAGATCAGTCTCATCACAGACGGTGCCGAGATCGCAGAGCACTATACGCCGGGATTCGACATCATTTTTATGGATGTGGAGATGCCCCGGCTGGACGGCTTTGGCGCTGCCGAAGCCATCCGGGCAGTGGATGCGGAGGTGGTGCTGGTCTTTGTGACCAACATGGCGCAGTATGCCATCCGAGGGTACGAGGTGGACGCACTGGATTATGTGCTGAAGCCGGTGAATTATTATCAGTTCTGCACAAAGCTCTCCCGCGCCATTCAGCGGGTGCAGCGGCGCAGAGGCGGGCAGGTGGTGTTGCAGCTGGCGGGCGGCGGCATCCAGCTGCTGGACACGGCGGATATCTATTATCTGGAGACCCGCAGCCGGATGCTGTATTACCACACCGCCAAAGGAGAATTTGCGGTGCGCGCCAGCCTGCAAAGCGCTGAAAAGCAGCTTGCAGAGTACCATTTTGTCCGCTGCAACCAGTGCTATCTGGTCAACCTGGCCTACGTCAAGGGCATTGAAAGCGACTTTGCCCTTGTGAAAGACGACCGGCTGGAGATCAGCCGACGGCAGCGCACGGCCTTTCTTACCGCAGTAGCGTCCTACATGGGAGGTGTGCTGTGACCACATCGCTGCTGAACAGCCTGCTCCGGGCGCTGCTGCGCTGGGGCGCGGCGCTGGTCTTTTGTCTGCCTTTGCGGCATCGCACCCATTTCTGGGCGCGCGCCTGCGGGATGCTGTTTCCGCTGCTTTTGCTGGCGCAGCTGCTGGACCCTCTGGCACAGTCCACAACACTGTGGCAGCAGCAGCTCCTGCTGCTGGTGCTTTACATCTCCTTTTTTGCGCTGCTGGGCGGGATGATCTATCTGTGTACGGATATCAATAAAAAAGGTGCCCTGTACTGCGCAGTATGGAGCCTGCTCATCGCGCAGTGCGCTTACGAGAGCTGGTGCTTTCTGGAGCTGCAGTTTACCCGGTATGGACACCCGCTGAACATGGCTTCCCCTTGGGCGGTTCTGGTACAGCTGCTGTCCGGGGCGGTATTCTTTGCGGCGGTGTACATCCTGCTGGCACGGCAGCTTCCTTATAAAGGAGAATACAACATCGGGCCTCGGCAGCTGTTCAGCGCGTTCTTCATTGGCATCCTGTTCATGGTGCAGGCCGCCGTGCTGGACAATGCCCGCGCCGAACAGACTCCGCTGAGTCTTACCGTTACCATTCTGATCGGGCAGTTCTATTTTATCACCCTGCTGTATTTTCAGAGTGAGCTGTTCAAGAAGTCTGCCATGGAAAAAGAGATGAGTGAACTGAATCTGCTGTACGAGCGTCAGCGTCAGCAGTATCAGGTGGCCCGGCAGAACGTGCAGATCATCAACAAGCGCTGCCATGAGCTGAAGGTGCAGATCGCCAATCTCCGCAAGCTGTCGCCTGAAGCGGTGCCGCCGGAGCGCATCGAGGAGGCCGAGCGCGCAGCCCGCCTTTATGATGCGAACCGCAACACCGGCAACGAGGTGCTGGATGTGGTGCTGACCGAGAAGAGCCTGCTGTGCGAGTCCCGGGGCATCCAGCTGAATGCCGTGGCAAACGGCAGCTGTCTGGGCTTTTTTGAAGCGGGGGATCTGTACGCATTGTTTGCCAATGCGCTGGATCACGCCGTGGAAAGCGCCGTGCAGGTCTCCCGGCCGGAGTGCAGGGTCATCGATCTGCTGGTCTGTGTGCGGCAGGGTTTTGTGGTGGTGAACATCATCAGCCCGCTGCGCCCGCCGGAACAGCAGGCAAGCCGCTCTGCACAATACGAGCTGAAGGTGATCCGGCGCATCGTGCAGAAGTACAAAGGCACTTTGACCTTGGAAGAGCAGGGCGAGTTTTTTGCGGAAAAGATCATCTTTCCGCTGCAAAAATAAGTTAAGAAAACGGCAGCCGCCGCAGAAGTTCCGGAAACGGAAGGACTGCGGCGGTTTTCTTTTTGCGACTTGTTGGATACATCTGCTTGTGAAAAACTTACAAATATATCAGTTTACATTTGGCAGTCCAAAACCGAATGCGCACGCAAAACGACCGATTTTCGCACGCATCTTGCGAAATACGGCCACTCTGATAAAATAATGACAAAGAGCAAAAAAACGAAAAAAATCACTGTACCACAGCAAAAACAGGAGGAATCGGATGCGTAGTATTGCAAAGCTCATGAAGGACTGGCAGTTCACCGGCCCGAACGGCGTTACCACCGCCGTAGAGCTGCCCCATACATGGAACGCCAGGGACGGTCAGGACGGCGGCAACGATTACTGGCGGGGCTGCTGCACCTACTGCACCCGCTTTGCAGCACCGGTGTACGACCCGGCACAGCAGCAGGTATGGCTGCAATTTGAGGGCGTCAACGCCAGCGCCGCCGTGCTGCTGAACGGTCAGCAGCTCTGCACCCATGACGGCGGCTACTCCACCTTCCGGGCAGAGGTCACGGAGCTGCTGCAGGCAGAGAACCAGCTCACGGTGCGGGTGGACAACAGCGTCAACGACCGCGTTTACCCCCAGAAAGCAGACTTCACCTTCTACGGCGGCATCTACCGGGATGTGAGCCTGCTGGTGGTGAACAAAAACCACATTGCGCTGGGACATTTTGGCGATACCGGCGTGAAGATCACCCCGGCCCTGCAGGAGAACAGCGCCGACATCCGGGTGGAAACGCTGGTGGAAGGCAGCGGCACCGTGACGGTGGAGCTGCTGGATGCTGAGGGCCGCACCGCTGCAAAGGGCGAAGGCGAAAATACTTTCCTCCATCTGGATGCTCCCCACCTGTGGAACGGCGTGAAGGACCCCTACCTGTACACCTGTGTGGTTCGTTTGCTGCAGGACGGCAAGCCGGTGGATGAAGTGACCACCAAGGTGGGCCTGCGCAGCTTCTCTGTAGACCCAAAGAAGGGCTTTTTCCTCAACGGCAGGCCCTATCCCCTTCACGGTGTGTCCCGCCATCAGGACCGCAAGGGTCTGGGCAACGCCATCACCCGGGAGATGCATGATGAGGACATGGCGCTGATCCGGGAGCTGGGTGCAAACACCGTCCGGCTGGCGCACTACCAGCACGACCAGTATTTCTACGACCTGTGCGACCAGTACGGCATGGTGGTCTGGGCAGAGATCCCCTACATTTCCGAGCATCTGCCCAATGGCCGGGAAAATACCATCAGCCAGATGAAGGAGCTCATCCACCAGAACTACAACCACCCCTCCATCGTCTGCTGGGGTGTGTCCAACGAGATCACTATTTCCACCAAGGACAAGGCGGATATGCTGGACAACCATCGGGTGCTCAACGAGCTGTGCCACAAGATGGACCCCACTCGCCTGACCACGCTGGCCTGCTACGCCATGTGCGGCCCCTTCAACCCGGTGGCACACATCACCGATCTGGTCAGCTGGAACCTGTATCTGGGCTGGTATGTGCCGGGCCTGTTCCTGAATGACCTGTGGATGAACTTTTTCCATCTGGTGTACCCCAACCGTCCGCTGGGCTTTTCCGAGTACGGTGCCGAGGGCATGCCCAACCTCCACAGTGCCCACCCCCGCCGGGGCGACCACACCGAGGAATATCAGGCCAAGTACCACGAGTATATGCTGAAGTGCTTTGATCGCCACCCGTGGCTGTGGGCGACCCATGTGTGGAACATGTTCGATTTTGCAGCCGATGCCCGGGATCAGGGCGGCGAGCCGGGCATGAACCACAAGGGCCTTGTCACCTTTGACCGAAAGACCAAAAAGGACAGCTTCTACCTCTATAAAGCATGGTGGAGCGAGGAAAACTTTGTCCACATCTGCTCCAAGCGGTTCACCGACCGCACCGAGAAGGAGATCGAGGTCAAGGTCTACTCCAACCAGAACACCGTCGCCCTGTATGCGGACGGCAAAAAGCTGGCAGAGCAGACCGGCGAGCATATCTTCAAGTTCCGCGTGCCGCTGCATGGCAAGGTGGAGCTGAAGGCCGTTGCAGGCGACTGCATCGACACCGCATCCTTCTGCAATGTGGCAGAGCCGAACCCCAGCTACAAGCTGGTGAAGACCAAGTCCAAGAGTGCAAACTGGGTATAAACAAGGACATTCCGCTGTCTGGCGGTTGTTATACATGAAAAGGAGGAGAACCAATGAATACCAAAAAACCCAAAGTACGTTTGTGGTCGGTGCTCACTGCGCTGACGGCGATTTTGACCATCGCCGCCATCGTGGGCAACATGATTGCAAATCAGTACGCCACCACCCTGAACGTTGCTCTGAATGCATCGACCTATAAGATCATCAAGGGCAACACTACGGAAGATACCGAATACTTCAAAGCGGGCTTTGCTTCCGACGAAGAGCGCGAGGCTTATGAGGCTGAGCTGTGCGCCACCGTTGAGGCCGAGGGCGCTGCCCTGCTGAAGAACGACAACGCTGCCCTGCCGCTGGCAGACAGCGCCAAGGTCAGCCTGTTCGGCCATGGCTCTGTGGACCTGATGTACGGCGGCACCGGCTCCGGTTCCGTGGATACCAGCAAGGCCCCCAACCTGAAGGAAGCACTGGAAGCTCAGGGCATTCAGGTCAACCAGACGCTGTGGGATCTGTACAAGTCCGACAGCATGATGAAGAACTACAGCCGCATTACCCCGGCCTCCATCTCGGATACGCTGGAAGCAAACACCCAGTACGCTGTCAATGAAGCTCCGTGGAGCGCACTGTCCAGCGCCGAGAGCAGCTTTGCCGAGTACGGCGATGCTGCCATCGTGGTGTTCTCCCGCTCCGGCGGCGAGGGCGCAGACCTGCCCAGCGGTGCCAACGGCACCAACGACAGCTGGATCTCCGGTTCCGAGGGCAGCGGCAACTATCTGGAGCTGTCCGCCGAGGAGATCGAGCTGCTGAAGAATCTGAAGGCACTGAAGGACAACGGCACCTTCAAGTCCATCGTCGTCCTGATCAACAGCTCCAACGCACTGGAAATGGACTTCCTCAACCCTGCCATCTGCGGCGAGGACTACGGCATCGATGCCGCCATGTGGATCGGCGATGTGGGCCAGACCGGCATCAACGGTGTGGGCCAGCTGCTCGCCGGTACTGTGACCCCCTCCGGCTCTCTGGTGGACACCTACCTGTACGACAATCTGGCAAACCCTGCCATGTACAACTTCTACACCCAGGCCTACCCCAACGCAGCAGAGTACAACCTGCTGACCGAGGGTGCAGACGTGCAGGGCATGTACAGCGTCTATCAGGAAGGCATCTATCTGGGCTACCGCTACTTCGAGACCCGTTACGAGGATGTGGTCATGGGCACTGCCAAGGCAGGCGACTATGACTGGGCCACCACCGTTGCCTATCCCTTCGGCTACGGCGACAGCTACACCACCTTCGCTTACAGCAACTTCAATGTGACCGAGTCTGACGATGCCTTCACCGTCACCCTGAAGGTCACCAACACCGGCAAGACCTATTCCGGCAAGGAGACCGTGCAGGTCTACTTCCAGTCTCCCTACACCGACTACGACAAGGCAAACGGCATCGAGAAGGCCGCTGCAGAGCTGTGCGGCTTTGCCAAGACCGACGTGCTGGCTCCCGGCGCTTCCGAGGATGTGACCATCACCGTGAAGAAGAGCGAGCTGCGCACCTACGACGCAAACAACGCCAAGACCTATATTCTGGATGCCGGTGACTACTACTTCACCGCTGCTACCGATTCTCACAATGCCGTCAACAACATCCTTTCTGCCAAGGGCTACACCGTGGCCGGCACCAATGGCCGCATGACCGAGGACGGCGATACTTCTCTGGTCTGGAAGTGGACCAACGAGGCTCTGGATGCCACCACCTATGCAGCCAGCGCCAACGGCACTGCCATCACCAACCTGTTTGATGAGTCCGACCCCAACAAGAGCAGCGATGCTCCCGGCAGCGTGACCTGGATGAGCCGCTCTGACTGGACCGGTACGGTTCCCACCCAGCCTGCAGCCCTGACCGCCAACGAAACGCTGGCTGCAGATCTGGCCTTTACCCAGTACGACGGCACCGAGGCCGACAGCGTCGAGATGCCCACTCTGGGTGCCAAGAACGGCCTGACCCTCGCTTCCATGATCGGCAAGGACTTCGACGATCCCCAGTGGGAGACCCTGCTGGATCAGCTGACCTTCGATGAGATGGTCAACACCATCACTCTGGGCTTCCACAACACTGCAGCGGCTGCCTCCATCGGCAAGACCGCTACCAAGGACGAGAACGGCCCGCAGGGCCTGACCGCTGCCCTGACCGGCGGTGCATCCGCCATGTGCTACACCTCCGAGGATGTCATGGCTGCCACCTTCAATGTGGACCTGATCAACGAAGTGGGCAAGTGCATCGGTGAGGACTGCCTTGCAATGGGTTACTCCGGCCTGTACGGCCCCGGCATCAACATGCACCGCACCGCTTACTCCGGCCGTAACTTCGAGTACTACGCCGAGGATCCCTTTGTGGCCGGCACCATCTGCGCTGCCGAGGTGCAGGGCATCCAGTCCAAGGGCGTGTATGTCTACCTGAAGCACGTTGCCCTGAACGACTCCGAGACCAGCCGCCGCGGTGTCAACACCTGGCTGAACGAGCAGACCGCTCGTGAGATCTATCTGGAAGTCGCTGACAAGGCCATCACCGATGGCGGCGCCTGGAGCGTCATGACCGGCTTCAACCGCTGGGGTGCTACCTGGTGCGGCGCTAACGCCAACCTGCTGACCGGCTTCCTGCGCGGCGAGCTGGGTATGCGCGGCATGTGCATCACCGACTTCTCCGGTTCCAGCCAGTACATGGACCTGGTGGACGGCCTCATCGCCGGCTCCGACATCTGGGACAGCCCGATGCCCAAGATCCACACCACCAAGGCTGCAAACTATGAGAACGATGCTTACATCGTCACTCAGATGCGCAACGCGATGCACCACATCCTCTACACCGTGGTCAACTCCAACGCCATGAACGGCTGGTCTGCAAGCGATACCCTGAAGACCGTGCTGCCCTGGTGGCAGACTGCGATCTATGCACTGATCGCTGTGCTGGCTGTGCTGACCGTGCTGTGCGCATGGCAGCTGAGCAAGGCTCTCAAACACAAGAAGGAGCTGGCAGACACCGCTCCTGCTGTTGACCAGAAGTAATTCCGGTCTGCACGATCCCTGACCCCATGTTACGGCAGCCTGCCCCGAAGGCTGGGCGGGCTGCCGCTTTTTATCAAAGACAAAAGGAGAGACCGCAATGGGCGAACAAAAAACAACGGCGTCGAGTGTGAACCGCGCCAAAACCTACCAGCTGGTGCTGTTTCCGCTGAACAACGGCGCGACCAACGTGTACTATGTGCTGGTGCTTTCCTACATCGCGACCTTCGGCAGCAAGGTGCTGGCCCTGAGCATGCTGTTTGCTTCGGTGATGGTCACCGGCATGCGCCTGTTCGATGCCGTCACCGACCCCATCATTGGTGCCCTCATGGACCGCACCAACGGCAGGTTCGGCAAGTTCCGGCCCTTCATGGTCATCGGCAACCTCATCATGGCAGCAAGCATTCTGGTGCTGTACTGCCTCACCCCGCTCATCCCCGCCAGTGCCATGGGGCTGCGCTACGCTGCGTTCGTTGCCCTGTATGCCGTGTGGGTCATCGGCTACACCTTCCAGACCAGCTGCACCCGCTCCGGCCAGACCGTGCTGACCAATGACCCCAAGCAGCGCCCCCTGTTTACCATCTTCAACACGGTGGGCAGCCTGCTGGGCATGGGTGCCATGCAGTTCTTTGCCCCCATCCTTGCCAAGAACTATGAGGGCGGCTACGCTTCCGCCGGGTTCTTCCGCACGCTGGCTCCGGTGGGCATCGTCATCTCCATCCTGCTCACCCTGCTGGCTGTCATCGGCATCTGGGAGAAGGATCAGCCCAAGTACTTTGGCATCGGCGGCGAAAAGGCCGAGAAGATCAAAGTGAGCGAGTACATCCAGATCATCAAGAACAACGATCCCATGCAGCGGCTGATGGTGGCCGGTGCGGGCTGCAAGCTGGCACTTTCCATCGCCACCAACACCACCGTGCTGTGCATGCTGTACGGCTGCATGATGGGCAACTACGACGGCCTGTACCTGCCCATGATGGTGCTGGGCTATGTGTTCAGCGTGCCCTTCTTCCTGCTCACCGTCCGCACCAGCCAGAAGGAGGGCCAGAAGGCCAGCCTGATGAAGTACGTCAGCGTGGCGCTGGTGTGCTATGTGGGCGTGCTGGTGCTGCTGCTGCTCTGGGGCCGCGGCGATGCCTTCACCCTGTCCATTCTGGGTGAGAACGGCCTTTCCATCAACCTGTACACCATCCTGTTCATCGCTTTCTTCGGCATCGGCTACGGTGCTTACTACGCCACCGCCGATATGCCCATTCCCATGGTGGCCGACTGCTCCGACTACGAGACCTACCGCAGCGGCAAGTATATCCCCGGCATCATGGGCACCCTGTTCAGTCTGGTGGACAAGCTGGTGTCCAGCCTGTCCGCTACCGTTGTGGGCATTGCGGTCAGCTTTGTGGGCCTGCAGAGCCTGCCCACCCAGTATGACCCCTACACCCCGGGCATGAACTGGGTGGTCATCGTGCTGTTCTGCATCATCCCCATGGTGGCTTGGGCAGCTACCCTCATCGCCATGAAGGGCTACACCCTGACCGGTGCCAAGATGAAGGAGATCCAGGCTGTCAACGCCTGCCGCCGCGATGCAGTGGCTAAGGGCATGAAGCTGGAAGAAGCCATGGACAAGTGGCAGACCATGGATCAGCTGCCGGCGGAATACCGGAGCTGAGACGCTGTATGGAACTGAATACCGATCTCACCGGCGCAAGCGGCACGCTGCTGCCCACGCAGGGGGGCTGTTCCTAATTCTCCGCCACAAAAATCCTCAGACATTCGTCTGGGGATTTTTTGTTTGGTGGTGGTACAGAACTCGAACAATTTCTCCCCGGATACAGGCAGAAAACGAACAAAGGCAGGGTACCACCATGAGGGTGGTATCCTGCCTTTTGAATCTTTGTGTGGAAAACCTGCTTACAGCAGCGGGATGCCTGCCTTGGCGCAGGCTTCGCGGGTGGCTGCGTCCCAGACGCTGGCCTGCACTTCGCCAATGTGGGCGCTGCCCAGCAGCAGCATGCACAGGCGGCTCTGGCCGATGCCGCCGCCGATGGAGTAAGGCAGCTCACCGTTCAGTACGGCCTTGTGGAAGGGCAGGGCGCGGCGGTCGTCGCAGCCAGCCATGGTCAGCTGCTTGTCCATGCTTTCAGGGCTGACGCGGATGCCCATGCTGCTCAGCTCATAGCTGCACTGCAGCGGGTCGTTCCAGAACAGCAGATCGCCGTTCAGATCCCAGTCGTCATAGTCCGGGGCGCGGCCATCGTGAGGCTTGCCGCTGCGCAGGGGTGCACCGATCTTCATCAGGAAGGTGGTGCCATTCTCCTTGACAAAGGCATTCTCCCGCTCCTTCGGGGTCAGATCGGGGTACTTATCTTCCAGCTCCTGTGAGGTGACAAAGGTCACGTTGGGGGTGTGCAGGGGCAGATCCTGCAGCTGGGGGAACATGGCGTGCAGGTTCATCTCGGTGGCGCAGACAGC
>OKUC01001068.1_pt1 | contig 11058 bp, 14 predicted proteins | sample 1606761 | NCBI WGS metagenome assembly OKUC01 (sample SAMEA3882542, study PRJEB24775) | human gut metagenome | biome: human-associated habitat; feature: intestine environment; material: feces | place: Netherlands | collected 2009/2010 | reverse complement strand
CACCGCCTCCTACTCGATTGTAAAAAGTTTAAAATAAGGCTGTAAAGAATAGCGAATAAATTAAAAACAGGCAGTTATGGGAAGCAAATGAAAATCTTCGCATATCTGCCTGTGATACTGTTATGATACTATTTCTGTTCGTTATTGGAAAATTTCTGTGTTAAAAGTTCATCTCGTTTACGGATTCGTGTCTCAAAATCCAGTTCTTCAATTTCTTTATGGGTGACAGGTTTGGAAGTGTAGTATTCCAACGTCTGCTTTTTCCACATATCAAACATATCTTTGCCTGTGAAATAAGATTCCAGGCTTTCTCTGTTCTCCTGCAGATCAGCAAGAAAATTACACATATCTGCGTTTAAAGAATGTTCCGGATCATTTCCATAAAAGCGAAGTCCGGCATACCATTTCTGTGTTTCTGTTTCTATATCACCGGGAAATTTATTATTTATATCCAGTTCATACCGGAGTTCATTGGATTCATTCATCTGCAATAAAACCCAAATAATATCGCTGAGAGTAGAAATCTGTACTTTATTTTCAGATAATCCAAATAACCAGTCCAGTGAGACATGAAATTTCTGAGCAATAGTCAATAACACATCATTGGAGGGAGTAACCACACCATTTTCATAACTGGATAAAGTTGACTGACGTATACCAATAGCTGCGGAAAAGTTTTTTTGATTCATCTTCAGATCAGTTCGTAGCTCTTTTATTTTTTCTGAAATAGATGATTCCTGCATATTATCCACCTCCTTAAAAGCTATGATTAGTATATCACAAATGATAAAAATCAACAATATAGAAAAATATCATTCACACAGATAAAAACCATTGACAATGATTATTCAAAATGATATAGTATCAGTGAAAATGATAATTATAGACAAGGAGGAAATGATATGCAGAGACAGAACTATATGATTACAGCGGAAGAAGTTGCAGAGAGCATGGGGATTTCACTTGGATATGCTTACAAGCTACTTCGCAAACTGAACAAAGAGCTTGCAGATCAGGGATATGTGACCGTTGCGGGCAAGATACCGAGAGCATTCTGGGAAAAGAAATTTTATGGATATTCCCAGATTGCAATGTAAAGGGGGGAGAAAGTATGGCAGCATACAAAGATGAAGAAAGAGGAACCTGGTATGTTTCATTTTATTATGAGGACTGGACAGGAGCCAAAAAGCGAAAAGTAAAAAGAGGATTCCGCACTAAGAAAGAAGCATTAAATTTTGAAGCGGAGTATAAAAGAACAGCGAAAGCAGACATGGATATGACAATGGGAGAGTTTGTAGAAGTCTACTTCCGAGACAAGTCTCAGTCATTGAAGGACAGGAGTATCAAGAATAAAAGAGATACGATGAAGGCTCAACTGTTACCGTATTTTAAGGACAGACCAATGAACAGTATTACACCAGCAGAGATTATCCAGTGGCAGAATACGATTATTGAAAAAGGATATTCAGATGATTATCTGAAAACAATACAGAATCAGATGACGGCATTATTCAATCATGCGAAGAATATCTACAATCTGGCAGATAATCCCTGTGACAAAGTAAAACGTATGGGAAAGACTTCAAAAAAGAAAATGAAGTTTTGGACAATTGAAGAATATCGGCAGTTTATGACCGGAATAGAACCGGGAAGCAAATATTATGTGCTGTTTGAATTATTATTCTGGACAGGAGCGAGAGAAGGCGAAGCACTCAGCATTACACCTGCTGACATTGATTTTGAAAGGAATCTACTTCATATCAATAAAACTTACTACCGTATGCATGGAGAGGACGTGATTACATCTCCCAAAACAGAAGAATCGAACCGTACGATTTCCATACCGGAATTTCTGAAAAAAGAGATTCAGGACTATATTAGCAGACTGTATGAGTTGCCCGAAGATGAACGGATTTTTCCAATGGTTCATGAAGCGGTACAGCATAAGTTAAAACAGGTGGTTCAAAAGACCGGAGTAAAAAAGATAAGAGTACACGACATTCGTCACAGTCATGCGGCATTTCTGATTAATAAGGGAGTGCCACCATTGATGATTAAAGAAAGGTTTGGACATACGGACATTCGCATTACATTGAATACTTATGGGCACTTATATCCAGATCAGCAGAAAGTGGTGGCAGATATGCTGGATGATGAAAATATAAAAAGCTCCGGAAGTACGAACAACCGGAGCGATGTGACAAATGGGGACGAATCCACAAATGTCAACCCTAGACAAGTTGATTATAGCAGGGATTCTTCCAGAGAACAACAGAGAATTGGCGAGAACAGTTGGGAAAATGGAGGAATTTATGGAACAGAGAAATGAGAATAAAACAGAATTGAAAATGATAAAGATGTCAGATGTCCAGTCCCAGACAGTGGACTGGCTCTGGTATCCATTTATCCCTTATGGAAAATTAACGATCATTCAGGGTGATCCGGGCGATGGAAAAACTACGCTGATATTAAATATTGCAGCGAGATTGTCTAAAGGAGAAGGTCTGGATAACGATATGAAAGTAACAGAACCAGTAAATATTATTTATCAGACAGCGGAAGATGGGCTGGCAGATACGGTAAAACCCAGACTGGAGCTGGCAGAAGCGGTCTGTGAAAGAATCATGGTTATAGATGAAACAGAAAAATCACTTTCCATGATAGATGAGAGACTGGAAACTGCTATCAAACGGACTGGTGCGAGAGTGCTTATTTTAGATCCGATTCAGGCATACCTTGGAGGAACAATGGATATGAACCGGGCAAATGAAGCAAGGGATATGACAAAAAGATTGAGCTTGCTGGCAGAAAAGTATAAATGTGCAATTTTATTAATCGGACACATGAATAAAGCTGGGGGAAATAAAGCTGCATATAGAGGAATGGGTTCGATTGACTTTTTTGCAGTAGCCAGAAGCGTATTACTGGTAGGAAGAATAGAGGGAGAACCGGATTTAAGAGCAGTGGTTCAGATTAAAAATAATCTGGCTGCATTTGGACATTCCAAAGCATTTCGCCTGACAGAAACCGGATTTGAGTGGATAGGTGACTATGAAATCACAGCAGATGAGGTGCTTGGTGGAATTGCGCCAAAGGTAAATAAACTGGAACAGGCAAAAAAGATGCTGAGGGAACTGGCAGAAACATCAACTTCTGTGCAAAGCAGTGAAATCTTTGATATGGCAGAAGATTTGAATATTTCTAAAAGAACACTGGAAAATGCAAAAAAGGAACTTGGAATTAAGGCAAGACGAATCGGTAATTCATGGTATTGGGATTTAGATAAAGTTAAGCCGGAATAAATTAAGGGTGCAACATTGCAGAGTATATAGAAAATGCGGAATTAAAATGCAAGGTTGCAATCTGTAAAGACATTGCAGTGTTGCGTCCTTACATAAATTGTAAGAAGGTGAGAGCTTGAAAAACGTTATGATTCCAGAGGAGTTATTTGGAAAGATTATAAAATATCATTTACTGGATCAGGAACAGGAAGCAGATGATATAAGAAAAGGTCTGGAGAAAAAGCTGGATGCAATGGTAAATCGTGAGGTATACAGTAAATCCAAAACTGCACCAACAGAAGAAGAACGAGAAAAGTTCCGGCAGGAATATCTGGACAGAAAAGGAATGCACGGGAGCTTTCGATGGTAACAGTTTTTGTTGATTACCTTTTTACAGGAGCGTGTCACGCCCCTGTGAGAAGTAAACAAGGAGAAAGTTGGTAAGGTGTAGACGGAAAGCTGTAGCTGGAATGTGAGACGGCTGTAAATTTGATAGTTGTGAAGAAGGGAGAAAGATACAATGAAACAGGGAAGATTAGGATATAACAGTAGCAATGACAGATATGGGTTGTTGGCATCAGACTTATGGATTGATACGGGATTTCACTGTGGAGAAGGTCTTGAGGTACTGGTTGATGATAAGTGGGTACGGACAAGAATGGAGATGAATCCGGCAAGAGAATGGTATCTGGTAGGAACACCGTACTGTGGAGATCTGGAATATGTGCAGGCAAGAATACCAGAATAATTTAGCCGAGAGAGTAACGCAGAAGCCAACCGACTAACGTGAGGAATAAAATAGGTCTTCGCTCGGCTTCAGTCGGTGCAGAACAGACGTCCACTGGACGTCTTGCACCCCCGGAGGGCGCAAGGGTACTTTTGATGGACGGTACGGCTGTCGAAAGTGCTTTTGCGTTACTTTTGACAAAAGTAACAAAACCGCCGTATCCGGCGAAAGTTTCTTAATATCGCCATGACTGGCGTAAATAAAAATTATGTGTCATATCTGGCACTTGCTTAGAGAAGAGGTGAGAAACATTATGATAAAACGAACAATTAGCGGTATGATTGGGAAAGGCTCTCTGGCTCATAACAGGAGAGAGTTTTTCGCAGAGAATGTAGAACCGGACAGAGTACAATTAAATATTTGTTACCAGAATGAAAATCTGAAGGAAGTCTATAAAGAGTTATTTGATGATGCTGTGGAGAGATACAACCTTGGGAAAAGAAAGGACCGGCAGATTACAAATTACTATGAAAAAATCCGGCAGGGAAAACAGGAGAAGTTGTTCCATGAAGCGATTTTCCAGATTGGAAATAGAGAAGATATGGCTGTCGGAACAGCAGAAGGAGATCTGGCGGTAAAAGTGCTAGATGAGTATGTAAAGGACTTCCAGAAACGGAATCCAACGCTACGGGTATTTGGTTGTTATCTACATCAGGATGAAGCCACTCCACATTTACATATTGATTTTATTCCCTATGTGACTGATTGGAAAGGAAAGGGAATGGACACCAGAGTTTCGTTGAAACAGGCATTAAAAAGTCTTGGATTTCAAGGTGGAAATAAGCATGATACAGAGTTGAACCAGTGGATGAACCATGAAAAAAAGGTCCTGGCAGAGATTGCAAAACAGCATGGCATTGAATGGGAACAGAAAGGTACTCATGAGGAACATTTGGATGTTTATAACTTCAAGAAGAAAGAGCGGAAAAAGGAAGTACAGGAGTTGGAGCAGGAGAAAGAGTATCTAACTGCAGAAAACGAAGAACTGACAGCACAAATTGCGGAATCCAGAGCAGATATCCAGATTTTAAAAGACGATAAGGAACAGGCAATTAGGGAGAAGCAAGAAGCAGAACAAAGGGCAGAGGACGCAGAAAAAGAACTAAAAAGTCTGGAAGATCGTCGGAATGTGCTACAACCAATTATGGATAATGCCAGTAAGGAAATAAAAGAATATGGAATGATTAAGACGTTTTTACCGGAGGCAGGAACATTTGAACGTGCAGTACCTTACAGAGAAAATAAAATCAAGCCATTGTTTATCAAGATGAAGAATCAGATTGCTGCATTAGCTGGAAAGGTTGTAGAACTTAACAAAATGGTAGAAAGTTGGAAAAATAAATATCAAAAATCTGTTGAGGAATGTGATAATATCCAGAAACAGTTAGACGATGTACGTAAGGAAAATGGAAAATTATCAAATGATAATCAACGTTTACAGGAGACTTCGGACAGATATGACAGAGTGGTGCGTATTCTGGGAACAGAAGTTGTAGAGGATGTAGTGCAGCAGGATATTAAAGAACAAAAGGAATTGGAAGAGCAGCGTCGAATGGAACAAATGCCAAAGGGAAGCGTTCTGAAACAGTTGGAATGGGCAACTCAAAAGAGCCAGATTGAAAACCAACAACGTAAGAAAAATAAAACAAAATACAAAGGATTGGAGATTTAGACTATGAAAAAACAGATTTATGATGAGAAAAATGGAATGAGCTATACGTTGCATGGAGATTACTATTTGCCGGATCTGGTTTTAAGAGAAGAAGAACCGACATATGGAAAATATGGAATGTTACGAAAGCAGTTCTTAAAAGAATACAGATCAGCAAGATATCAATACATGTTATTGACCGGAAAATTGAATGAACATCTGAATCAGATCGATCAGGAAGTCAGAGAACAGGTGGAAATGCTTATGAAACAGATGGCAGAAAAAAAGGGTGTAACTGAAGAATTAAAGGTACAGGATCAGATGAAGTGGGTTAGGTTAATGAATAATATAAAAGCCAGTGCAGAAGAGATTGTATTGAAAAACCTGGTATGTGTGTGATTGTAAGTGACAGTCGATAAGATTGCCCTTTTACACTTTTGTATATATTAGAATAGCACTTTAGAAAGCACTATGGTAAAATAAAGTGAAGGTAAATCGAAAGTTACCGAATTAAGTTAATCGTGCCATATGGCTTGGTTATCAAAACAAAGATAAAAACGCAACGTGCATCTTTGATGTGCCAGAGCCGGTAGGTAGCCCGGCCGTCCTATGTAAATAGGGTAAGTAACCTGCCCCTCCGGGTTGTCCATTCTTTGTTCAATTCATTTTAGGAGGGATTCTTATGGACAAAGCAAGTGGAAAACTGACGGTATATTTTGAAGAACCATTTTGGGTAGGCATATTTGAACGTATTGAAGATGGTAAACTATCTGTGGCGAAGGTAACATTTGTGCAGAACCAAAAGATTACGAAGTGCAGGAATATATTCAAAAATACTATTTCAGTTTGAAATTCAGTCCGGCTGTTGAAACTGTTGTAAAGGATATAAAAAGAAATCCGAAACGGATGCAGCGAGAAGCGAAAAAGCAGACGATGGAAACAGGCATCGGCACAAAATCACAGCAGGCATTGAAATTACAGCAGGAACAGAACAAACAGGTGCGTAAAGAGAGAAGTCGCAAGAAAAAAGAGGCGGAAGAACAGCGAATGTTTGAGTTGAAACAGCAAAAGAAAAGAGAAAAGCATAAGGGGCATTAAAGTCCCTTGGGCTTTTGCTCAGAGTTCAGTGGGGCTGACTCACAACAATTTAATATTAAACTAATACAAGCACTTTAGCCAATATGGTTAAGGTGCTTTTTTGTACCTTGAAAGGAGGAGGTTGAAGCATACCACATCGGGAAAAGCCCGATTTAATCATTACAACAGGCATTGCCTGATCATATAGAGTAACTTTTAACAGCCAGTTAGGGATTATCCCTGCTGGCTTATTTTTTTATCGAAAAGGAGACAAACAACATGAGAAAAGAACAGATTATTACGACAAACAATGATCAGATGGAGGAGAAAGGCATGAAGAGTAGATTCATTCACTTTAAAAAGAGATTCGTTCCGGCATTATCTGGGGCACTTATGGGAGTGATGCTTATGAGCACTACCTGTTTTGCAGCAGGTACAGGTACTTCCGCAGTAACACAGCCGCTTGAGAATTTAAAGACACTTATCATTGCAGTCATTGGTGCGGTTGGTGTCATCATTCTTGCAAAGAATGTCATGGAGTTCGCACAAGCCTATCAGCAGCAGGATTCATCTACTATGAACTCTGCACTGAAAGGAATTGTAGCAGGTGTCATGATGGCTGGTATTTCAACAGTTCTGACATTCTTAGGCTTCTAAGATGGGGATATGCATTTCCCCTTTTAGTAAAAGGAAAGAGGTGAATAACAAGTATGGATATTTTTAAGCTTGGAGACAAGATCCTTGCACTTCTTGAGGAGGTGTTTGGGTTTTGGAACAATCAGATATCCCTGGTCTTTGCAATGCTTGGACAGTCACCGGTCAGTTTCAAGGGCGGAGGTCCCTGGGCAGTCATTGAGGGGATAGAGCCGGTTTTTGTAGCGGTCGGCTCTTCCCTCGTTGTGCTGTTCTTTGTTATCGGTTTCTGCTCGGAAAGCATAGATGTAAAAGATGAGATGAGGTTTGAGTCTATATTTCGTATGCTTATCCGACTGGGACTTGCAGAATGGTTTGTTGCAAATAATGTCACGATTATGAAAGCGTTTTTTACTTCCATAGGAAATCTGGTGGGACTTATATCTGCCGGGACAACGACGCAGCTTGCCATTGACAGTACACAGGCAGACATCATTAAGGGACTCGGATTTGGTGAGAGTCTGGTAATGCTGATACTTACAGCTTTGCTTGCAATCATCATTATTATCTGTGGATTCTTTATCATTTACACAGTGTATTTCAGGTTCTTAAAGATACTGATTATTGTGCCGCTTGGTGCGATTGCATGCTCCACAATGGCAGGAAACAGAATGGTCAGTCATACAATGGCTACCTACTGCAAATATTTTCTTTCGTGTGTATTCGAGGCAGTAACAATGGCACTTGCAATTGTGGTATGTAATGCATTTATCAATGCAGGACTTCCGGCATTTACAGGAAGTTACGCTGACTGGGCACAGACGCTTATTTATTTGTGTGAAATGACATTTACGATAGCAATGACTGTTGGAAGTGTGAAGGGTGCACAGACACTTACAAGCAAGGCATTTGGATTATAGAAGGAGGCAGAAATGGATAATGAAAAGAAACAGGTTACTTATAATTCAAGCATAACCGGAGAAACGCAGGTGACATTTGATATCCAGCAGTATATGAATAACAGGGCAATGTTTATCGGTCTTATGTGTAATGAAGATGGATATGAGGAGCCTTTTGGGGATGTGACTGTGAATTTGTCGGTTGCAGCACCAAATTACTGCGGATATCTGAATGTGAATGACATGCCGGATATTGAAAAGTTTATTACAGACAATGACATTGGAGAGTTTACAGGATTCACGCAAAGGAGCGGTTTCTGCGAATATCCGCTTTATCTGTTCAATGTAGATAAGCTTAGGGAACTGTGTCCGGATGGAATGGATAAGTATGAGGCGAATACTGGAATGACAAGAAAGCCGGAAACAAAGGATTTATCAAGATAGGAGACATGGACAATGGTAATCGAAGTAAACAAGGATATAGACCGCTATCAGGAATCGGTTGCGATGGGACTTACTGCAAGGCAGCTTATATTTTCCATTGCAAGCGTAGTGGTCGGTGGCGGTATCGTCCTTCTTCTTTACAAGTATATTGGTCTTACGGGTTCTGCTTATGTGGCAATCCCGTGTGTGGCACCGATTGCTCTTGGTGGTTTCTATTCCTTTAATGGGATGAATTTCTACGAGTATATGGGAAAGAAGCTGCATTTTATGTTTGGCAACAAGGCACTTACCTATGTATCAACAGAGGGAGAGCATGCAATAAAGCAGTTAGAAGCAGAACAGAATGAACAGATAAAGAAGAAAGGCAGAAAGGCTGAACCGGAGACTGTAACAGCTGATTCGGCTGTAAAGAAGCAGGAGGAGTTTGAAGCGATGAAGAAAAAGACGAGAAACATGCTGCTTGGTCTTGTTGCAGTAATTGTTGTAGCAGCAGCAGGCATTGCAGCATATAAGGCAATGCATTAGAAACGAATAGTATCTGACCACAAGGTCGGGAACACAGCCCGCAGGGTGAAGTTCCCGGCGGGCTTTCATTATAAGAAAGCGAGGTTAGAGACATGGGTTTATTTACAGACGGATTTAAGTTATTAAAGAAGGCGAGTGAGCCTTTGTATAAGACACCTAAATCCATTCAGGAAACCATAGAGATTATGGCGGTGGCTGAAAACGGCATTTTTGAAGTAAGCAAAAATAAGTATTCCAAATGCTACCGCTTTCAGGACATCAATTACACAACAGCAACGGAGGATGAGCAGATCGGCATATTTGAGAGATACTGCAAGTTCTTAAATTCGCTGGACTGTAATTATAAGATTACGATCAACAATAAGAACAAAAACATGGATGAACTCCGTGACAAGGTTCTGATTGCTGAGAAAAACGATGGCTTCAATAATTACCGCAGAATCTACAATGACATCATTGAGGAGAAGATTATTGAGGGCAGACAGGGGATTGAGCAGGAGAGATACCTGACGATCACGATAGAGAGAAAGAACTTTGAGGAGGCGAAGGCACAGTTTGCAACCCTTGAGGCAACGATACACAAGGCTTTCATTGAGCTTGGGGCAGAGATCGTGCCACTTAATGGCAATGAGAGACTGAAAGTGCTCTATGACTATTATCATCTTGGAGATGAGGGCAGTTTTGATTTTGATATCAAAAAGGCAAAGAAGGTCGGGGCAGATTTTAGAAATGATCTGTGCAATGGCATGGTGAAATATTTCCCGGACCATTTTGAGGATGAGAGTAAATTCTGCAAGGCACTTTTCATCAAAAAGTATCCGAGCAGTTTATCAGACAGATTCATCAATGAGATTACTTCACTTCCGGTTCATTCCATCACGAGCATTGATGTGGTGCCTGTGCCAAAGGATCTGACAACAAAGGTGCTTCAGAAGAAATACCTTGGTATTGAGTCGGATATCATTAAGCAGCAGAGAGTCCGTAATAAGAATAACGATTTTTCTACGGAAATTTCATATGCCAAGAGAACGGAGAAAAAGGAGATTGAGGAAATCATGGATGATGTCCGTGAGAATGACCAGTGCCTTTTCTTTGTGGGAGTAACTATTATTCTTATGGCAGAAAGCAAGAAGGAGCTTGAGAGTGTATGTGAGACAGTAGAGACTATCGGAAAGCGTAACAGTTGCACGATTGATATACACTACTTAAAGCAGAGGGAAGCACTCAATACAGCACTTCCGATTGGAGTAAGACAGGTGGAGACAATGCGTACACTTCTTACCCAGTCACTTGCGGTGCTTATGCCATTCAATGTGCAGGAGCTTAATGACAGCACCGGCAACTATTATGGCATCAACCAGATCAGCAAGAATGTGAATATCGGCAACAGAAAGAAGCTTATTAACGGAAATGGATTCGTTTTCGGAGTGCCGGGTTCCGGTAAATCTTTTTTCTGCAAGATGGAGATGGGCAGCGTATTCTTGTCGGGTGATGATGAGATAATCGTCATAGATCCAATGAACGAATACTTTGATATTGCTGAGACTTATGGCGGAACTGTAGTAAATATGTCTACTTACACGGATAACTATGTGAATCCGCTGGAGATGGATGTGTGGAGCCTTGACCCGAATGATTCAAAGGGAATGGTAAGAGAAAAAGGCGAGTTTATGCTTGGACTTTGTGAGCAGTGTATCGGAGACAGTTTAAATTCAAGACAGAAGTCAATCATTGACCGCTGTGTAAGAAAGCTGTATATCG
>OKUC01001061.1_pt1 | contig 11128 bp, 8 predicted proteins | sample 1606761 | NCBI WGS metagenome assembly OKUC01 (sample SAMEA3882542, study PRJEB24775) | human gut metagenome | biome: human-associated habitat; feature: intestine environment; material: feces | place: Netherlands | collected 2009/2010 | reverse complement strand
CTGTGACTGCCACTGCGAGAACGATGCACCCATCCTGCCGGATATCGGCATGTTTGCCTCCTTTGACCCGGTGGCATTGGATCAGGCCTGCGTGGACGCCTGCCTGGCAGCCCAGCCCCTGCCCAACAGCCAGCTGGGCCAGAACCTGGCCAAGTCCGACTGGAAGTGCTACCACGACAACTTCAAGGATTCCAACCCGAACATCGAGTGGAAAGCCACTCTGGAGCAGGCGGAGAAGATCGGCATGGGCAGCCGGAAGTATACGCTGAAAAAGGTCTAAAACGGCAAAAAAGAGGCATCGTGCACTGCACGATGCCTCTTTTGCGTGTTGCTCAAAATTCGCCCTTTGCCTCGGGGGTCAGGCGGTCAATGACGTCCTGCAAAGCGTCCCAGTTCTTTTCGGAGCAGCCGGGCAGGTCGGCGGGGTCCAGGCCGGCATCCTCGATGCGGCCGGAAAGGCTGTCCTTATCGGTCAGCAGGGCGTTGGCGTCGTCCTTGATGAGAGGCCAGGCCTCGGCAAAGCTCTCCTGGTCCATGGAGTCCAGGGCGTCGTACCATTGGCTGAACGCGTCTTCAATGGCGTCGGTGGTGCGGCTGGTCAGGTTGGTCTGCTCGGCCCACTGGAGCAGGGAAGCCGCCGCCAGCACGGATTTCAGGGAGCAGCCGGAAACGCCGGGGCCCCAGCCCAGGCAGGGCGCAAAGGCGTCGGTGGTGCCGGTGATGGAGAACACCGAGTTCTCGTCAAAGTTGCCGGGGTTCAAGCTGCCGGTGTTGGCTTGGGTGGTGGAGTCCGGCAGGGCGCTGTCAGACGTGGATGCCGATGCAGACGCGCTGTCCGATGCAGCGGACGCAGCGCTGGAAGGCTGCTCGCTGGAGGAAGATGTGCCGGAACATGCCGTGAACAGGCTGCACAGCAGCACTGCGCACAGTGCCAGAGCCAAAGGACGGATATATTTCAATTTCATAAGTCGATCCTCCGTTGGTCTTGCCCCGGCGGTGGGCCGGAGCTGCAGGAATGATACACCCTAAGTATACGTTGTGGGCCCGGCGTTGTCAATCGTTCCGCGCAGGACGAATTTCAAGCAGACCTGTGCAGGATATACAAAAATGCGGCTTGAATTTCGGACAGTTCAACGCATTGACGTTTTCTGTGCTGGCTCGTATAATCAAAGCAGACAATTGAATTTATCAGTGCGTGTAACTGTTCGATCAGGCATGAGCATCAGAGGGAATGAGGCAACGGCATCCCTTTGGTTCTTGTGCCCTTTTTCTTTTTCACAAAAGCTGCGGCATGGAAGCGGAGGAGTGCGGCGATGCAGGCTGTAAAGGTATTCAATAACAATGCGGTGTCGGTGGTCATGCCGGACGGCAGGGAAGCCATTCTCGTGGGCAACGGGCTTGGGTTTGGCCGCCGCCCGGGGGACGTGATCGATAAAAGCCGCGTTTCCAAGGTGTACTATGTGCAGAACGAACTGCAGACCAAGTTCCTCAAGATGCTGGATAACGTTACCCCGCAGGTGATGCAGGCCGCCGAGCGCATCTCGCTGGCGGCAGAGGAGCAGGGCATCCTGCTCAGCAGCAAAAGCACCATCTCGCTGGTGGACCACATCAGTTTTGCGCTGGAACGTGTGGAAAAGGGCACCTTTCTGCCCAACCTCATGCTCTCGGAGACCCGGATGCTGTACCCGAAGGAGTACGCAGTGGGGCAAAGGGCGCTGGAACTTGTCCGGCAGTTCTGCGGCGTACAGCTGCCGGAGGACGAAGCGGGCTACATTGCCCTGCATCTGGTAGCCGGTGCGGCGGACGGTGCGCTGGCTTATGATACCGTAAAATTCGTCATGGCGGTCAAGGAGATCATCTGCGATACCTATCATTGTACCTTTGAGGAAGAGAGCCTCGAGACCATCCGCCTGACCGTGCACCTCAAGTTTCTGGCGGCGCGCATCCTGCGGCACACCCCGTGGCAGGACGCCGGGCTGGAATCCATGTACACGGTGCTTTTGCAGCGCGACAGCCGCAACGAGGTGTGCTTACAGCGCATCAATGCCTATCTGCGTCAGGAATTTGATTACGAGCTGGATCATCAGGAGCAGGTCTATCTGCTCATCCACCTGACCAAGATCGTCTGAAAAACGCTTCAACAGGGCGTCCGGAAGCCCTGCGGAATAGAAATCATCCCCAAAAACAGTCAAGTCAAAAAGTGAGGAGTATTACACGATGAAAGAAAAAGTCATGAATGGCTTGGAAAAGTTCTCCAAAGCCATGCTCTCACCGCTGTCGTATATCTCGGCAGCAGGCCTGATCCTTGTGCTGGGCGCATTGCTTACCAGCACAAGCCTTAGTGCGATGATCCCCGCTCTGCAGTGGACCCCCATCAAGCTGCTGGGACAGCTGATCTACAACTGCATCATGGTCATCATCAACAACCTCAGCCTGATGTTCTGCGTGGGCATCGCAGCGGCGCTGGCCAAAAAGAACAAGCAGCAGGCTGCCATCATCGGCCTGATGAGCTACTTTATGTACCTGACCGCCGGCAACGTCACGCTGACCCAGCTGGGCATGCTGGCCGAGGCTGATCCTATGGTGGGTCTGTACGGCACCGGTCAGTCCACCGTGTTCGGCATCCAGACGGTGGATATGGGCGTGTTCGGCGGCATCCTGCTGGGTCTGGTCTGCGGCTGGGTGTACAACCGCACCTGTGAAAAGCAGTTCAAGGGCATCATCACCCAGATCTACTCCGGCAACCGCTGGTCCTTTACCTGCATGGTGGTCTTTTCCATCCTGTTCGGCTTTGGTTCCTGCTTCTTCTGGCCGCCGGTGCAGAACGTGATCAGCGCACTGACCGACCTGATCGCAACCTCCGGCAACTTCGGCCTGTTCCTGTACGGCTTTTTGGAGCGCTTCCTCATCCCCACCGGCCTGCACCACCTCATCTACACCCCCTTCCAGTTCTCTGCACTGGGCAACAGCCTGACCGTGGGCGATGCCACCTACACCGGCTCCTACATCGTCATGATGATGGAGTACAGCATGGGTCTGCCCTTCTCGGACGGCATCGTGTGGATGTACACCGGCTTCACCAAGACCTTCGGCTACTTTGGCATCGTGGCGGCCTTCATCTTCTGTGCCCGCAAGGAGAACCGCAAAAAGACCGCTGCCGTTCTGGTGCCGCTGGCCTTTACCGCTTCTCTGGCCTCCATCACCGAGCCGCTGGACTTCATGTTCTGCTTCTCTGCCCCCATCCTGTGGGTGGCACACGCCTGCATCTCCGGCCTGTTCATCGTGCTGCTGCACATCTTCCATGTCACCGGCTTTACCACCAACCTCCTTGGCTCGGTGCTGATGAACCTTTCTGCCGGTGCAGATAAGACCAACTATCCCACCCTGTACCTGCTGGCGCTGTGCCAGATCGCAGTGTACTTTGTGGTGTTCACCCTGCTGATCAAGACCTTTAACATCCACACCCCCGGCCGGGAAGAGGTGAGCACCGAGACCGCTAAGAGCGCAGCACCCGCCAAGAAGGCAAGCGTGAAGAACGCTGCCGAGGTGCAGTGCGTCATTGATGGTCTAGGCGGCAAGGAGAACATCCTGTCGGTGGACAACTGCTTCACCCGCCTGCGGGTAAACATCAAGGATCCCGCAAAGCTGGACGAAGCTGCCATCAACAAACTGCCGAACAGCGGCATCGTGAAAAAGGGTACCGATATCCAGATCGTTTACGGTCTGCAGGTAGCCGATATCAAGCGTGCCGTGGAGGCACAGCTGGAAAACCAGTAAATCGTTTTACCGTGCCCCGGCGGAATGCGCCGGGCAAACCTGAAATACAAAAAGGAGCGTTTATACTATGGTCATTACCATTGCTGGCGGCGGTAGCACGTTTACCGCCGGTATCGTCAAATCCATCGCCCTGCGCCGGGAAGAACTGGAAGTGGACGAGATCCGTCTGTTCGACATCAACAAGGAGCGGCAGGACAAGGTTGCCGTTGTGGTGGACTGGGTCCTGCACAAGGAGCTGAATACCGACATCAAGCTGGTGGTCACCACCGATGTGCAGCAGGCTTACACGGATGCCTCTTTTGTGTTTGCCCAGATGCGCGTGGGCGGCTACGCCATGCGGGAGCAGGACGAAAAGATCCCCCTGCGCCACGGCTGCGTAGGACAGGAGACCTGCGGCTGCGGCGGCATGGCCTACGGAATGCGCACCATCTTCCCCATGATCAAGCTGATCGACGATGTGGAAAAGTATGCCAAGAAGGACTACTGGATCCTGAACTACTCCAACCCCGCCGCCATCGTATCCGAAGCCTGCCGCAAGCTGCGCCCGAAGGCACGGATCATCAACATCTGCGATATGCCCATCGCCATCATTGACGTGGTGGCAGCTGCCATGGGCATCCAGAACAAGAAGGAGATCGTTTACGATTACTTTGGCCTGAACCACTTCGGCTGGTTCACCTCCATCCAGTACCACGGCGAGGATCTGATGCCCAAGCTGCGCGCCTACATCAAGGAGAACAAGATCCTTCTGCCGGAAAGCTACCTCAAGGGCATGGGCGCCCTGACCTCCTCCAGCAGCCAGAACCGCCACACCAAGGGCAGCTGGTACTATGTGTGGAAGGGCGAGTACGAGATCATGGAAAACTTCCCGGAGTACCTGCCCAACACCTACCTGAACTACTATCTGCAGGCCAAGGAGTTCGTGGAGCACTCGGACCCGAACCACACCCGCGCCAACGAGGTGGAGGAGACCCGCGAAAAGAACCTGTTCGACGGCATCGACCACTACCTCAAGACCGGCGAGGTGGACGCCAACACCTTCTATGCCGGCAGCCACGGCGACTGGATCGCAGATCTTTCCGCTGCGCTGAAGAACGACACCAAGGCACGCTTCCTCATCATCACCGAGAACCGCGGCGCGATCCCCAATATGCCCTATGACGCAATGGTGGAACTGCCCGCCTACATCGGCAAGAACGGCCCGGAGGTCATTGCCCGGGACAACATCCCGCTGTTCCAGCAGGGCTTGATGATGCAGCAGCTCAACAGCGAAAAGCTGCTGGTAGAGGGCTGCGTGGAAGGCAGCTACGAGAAGGTGCTGCAGGCCTTTACCCTGAATAAGACTGTGCCCAGCATGAACGTTGCCAAGGCCATTCTGGACGATATGATCGAAGCCAACAAGGGCTACTGGCCGGAGCTGCACTGAGCAGCCGGCTTTCCCGCCGCCGCAGGCATTGCCGCCTGCGGCGGCTTTTTTGTACGCATTGACCTTTGCAGAGCAAGGGCTTATAATGAATAGAACCAGTAAAAGCGAAAGGAAGCATCCCCATGCAAAGCAAAGCATTTTCCATGGAAGATCTGTTTGCGTTTCTGAACGCCGGTGTCAGCGCGTTCCACTCTACGGCGGCCGCCGCGGCCATTCTGGAAGCCGAGGGCTACCGGAACTGCCCGGAGAGCGCAGCATGGCACCTTGTGCCCGGCGGCAAATACTACACCACCCGCAACGGCTCGGCCATTCTGGCCTGGCGGATGCCCAAAGGCCCGCTCACCGGCTGGCACGCCGCAGCCAGCCACAGCGACTCGCCCACCTGGCGCATCAAGACGCTGGACGGAGCTGACCACGGCTTTGCCCGCGCCGAGGTGGAGGGCTATGGCGGCATGCTGATGTCCACCTGGTTCGACCGGCCCCTGAGCGTGGCAGGCCGCCTGCTGGTGCGCACCGCCGATGGCGTGGAGAGCCGTCTGGTACACCCGGAGCGGGCACTGGCCTGCATCCCGAACCTGTGCATCCACTTCAACCGGGAGGCCAACACCGGCCTGAACTACAACCCGCAGGTGGACCTGCAGCCCATCTTCGGGGCCGAGGGCGGCAGCCTGAAGGACACCCTTGCCGCCGAAGCCGGGGGAAAGGCAGAGGACATCCTGGCCACCGACCTGGTGCTCTGCATCACCGAAAAGGCCCAGCGTGTGGGCCTGCAGGGCGAATATTTCATGTCCGGCCGCATCGACGACCTGGAATGTGCCTATGCCACCCTGTATGGTTTCCTGCAGGGGCGCGGTGAGGAAGCGGGCCGCGGCGACATCTGGGTGATGTTCGACAACGAGGAAGTGGGCTCTTCCAGCCGGCAGGGCGCACAGGGCAGCCTGATGAGCGATGTGCTGGCCCGCATTGAGGAGAGCCTTGGTGTGACGAAGGAACAGAGCATCCGCGCCCGCACCAACTGCCTGCTGCTCAGCGCCGACAACGGCCACGCCATCCATCCCAACCACCCGGAAAAGAGCGACCAGAAGCTGCCGGTGAACATGGGCGGCGGCGTCATCCTCAAGTACAATGCCCGCCAGACCTACACCACCAGCGGCCTGACCGGTGCCGCCTTTACCGCCATCTGCGAAAAGGCCGGGGTGCCGGTGCAGACCTTTGCCAACCGTGCCGATGTGGCGGGCGGCAGCACCCTGGGCAACCTGCTGGGCCGCCAGATCCTGATGCCCATGGTGGATATTGGCGTGGGCCAGCTGGCCATGCACTCGGCGATGGAAACGGCCAGCTGCAAGGATGCGGAATATCTGGCCAATGCCTGCGCTGCCTACTACAACACCCCCATCTTCCAGCCGGAGGATGGGCAGTGGAAGCTGGGCCTGTGAGCGGGGCTGTGGTCGGGCGCTTTGCGCCCAGCCCCAGCGGGCGGCTGCATCTGGGCAATCTGGCCTGCAGCCTGCTGGCCTGGCTCAGTGCCAAAAGCCAGGGCGGCCGCATCGTGCTGCGCATCGAGGATCTGGACGCCGAGCGCTGCCCGCGCATTTACGCGGACCTGCTGGAGCAGGACCTTGCATGGCTGGGTCTTGTGTGGGACGAGGGCGGCAGCACCGGCGGCCCCCACGGGCCTTACTACCAGAGCGAATGCGCGGACATCTACACCGGGCAGTACAAAAAGCTGGAAGCGCAGGGCCTTGTGTACCCCTGCTTCTGTTCCCGCGCCCAGCTGCACGCGGCCAGTGCGCCCCACACCTCGGACGGCAACGTCATCTATCCCGGCACCTGCCGGGACCTGACCGCCGCCCAGATCGCCGAAAAGCGCAAAAAGAAGGCCCCGGCCTACCGGGTGCGGGTGCCGGACGAGGAAATCACCTTTTTGGACGGCTGCATGGGCCCCCACACGGAGAACTTGCTGCGGGACTGCGGCGACTTTTACCTGCGCCGGGCGGACGGCGTGTTCGCCTATCAGCTGGCCGTGGTGGTGGACGATGCCCGCATGGGGGTCACCGAGGTGGTGCGCGGGTCGGACCTGCTGTCCTCCACGGCGCGGCAGCTGTACCTGTACCGTCTGCTGGGCCTGCAGGCTCCAACCTTTGCCCACTGCCCGCTGCTGCTGGCCCCGGACGGGCGGCGGCTGTCCAAGCGGGACGGGGACCAGAGCCTGGAGAACCTGCGGGAAAAATACACCGCGCAGGAGATCGTGGGCAAGCTGGCCTATGCCTACGGCCTGCAGCCGGAACCGGCGCCCTGCACGCCGGAAAGCCTCATCCCAGGTTTTTCCTGGGCAAAGGTTCCCAAGCAGGACGTCTGCCTGCCGGAGGGGCTGTTCTGAATCAAACTACAACAAAGGGCGGAAGCGCACGTTTTCGGTGCGCTTCCGCCCTTTTGCTTTGTGGGTCACTGCCCGGCGGTTTCCGGGCGGGGCATTCTGAAGGGATCCGTTTAAGCGTGCCAGATCTGCGGCTGTTCGCTGCGCTCAGCGGCGCGGTTGAACAGGGCATCCAGCACCAGTGCCAGCAGGGCACCCAGCACCACGTCGATGCAGCTGTGCTGCTTGAGCAGCATGGTGGAACACACGATGGAGAAGCACAGCACATCGGCAGCCGGACGCATCCAGCGGCGGCGGGGCTCCTCAAACAGTCGGCAGCGGTGGTAGGCCAGCATCAGGGTCACCGAGTTGAACACATGGATGGACGGGCACACGTTGGTGGCAGTGTCGGTGCGGTACAGCATCCGAACGGCACGGGCAAAAAGATCGGTGCCCGGCACATAGTAGGGGCGCAGGTCCAGCCCGGTGGGCAGGATCACATAGCAGGCCAGTGCGATGGTCATACCGCCGAACAGCGGCAGGCACAGCCGCCAGAAGTCCTCGCGCGGGGCCTTCCACAGCAGGTAGAACAGGGTGAAGGGGATCCATGCGAACCATGCAAAATAGGGCAGGATGGCGTATTTGCAGAAGGGAATCAGATCGTCCAGCCGGCAGTGCACCAGCAGGACACGGGGCATGGAGATCTGCGTCTCCAGAAAGTTGAAAGCGGAAAGATACAGCAGAAAATACAGCGCCATGAACCCGATGGGGTGGCGCGCAAACCAGTTGCGTTTCATGGGAAAAAGCCTCCTTTTTGCGACAGGGCAAACTCTTAGCATTCAAAGATTATACGCCCACGTTGTTGCGAAAACAAGAAGGAAAGGTGACAACTTTGTCAAAAAACGCACGATTTATTTGTAGAATCTGCGTAAAATTGGCACCCAAAAGAACCTTCTGACTACAATACGATCCAGCGCGGCGTTTTCTTGCACAGGGCAAAAAAGAAAAACCGCCCGCACCCCACAAAGGGTGCAGACGGCTTGGAAAACACAGGGGATCAGATGACGCTCTGTTCCATCCACCGGCCCCGTGCAAAGCGCACGAAGAAGCACAGCGAGCGGAACACCCAGTCCAGGAACATGCCCATCCAGATGGAGAGCAGACGGCCGTGGAAGCCCAGCACCATCACATAGCAGAAGCCCACCCGGAACACCCACATGGAAAGGATGCTCACGGCCATGGTAAACCGGGCGTCGCCGGCGGCGCGCAGGATGTTGGGCAGGGTGAAGCTGGACGGCCAGAAGAACAGGGACACAAAGTTGAACCACACCATCACCTGCAGGGCCATGGTCTGTGCCTCCGGCGAGAGGTTGAACAGGGAAATGACGAACCGGTTGGCAAACAGGAAGGCAGAAAGGTTCATGACCCAGGCACCGCAGTAGGCGGTGAGCAGCAGGCGGCGGGAGTAGTACACGGCCTGCTCCTTCTCCCCGGCACCAAGGCACTGGCCCACCACGGTCAGGGCGGCCATGCCCACGGCGTTGGCCGGGATGTTCAAAAAGGTGGTGGTGGTGTTGGCCACGGCGTTGGCCGCAATGGCGGCCGTGCCCAGGGTAGAGGTAAGGCTGGACACCGACAGCTTGCCGATCTGGAACATGCCGTTCTCGATGCCTGCCGGGATGCCCACCCGAAGGATGCGGCGGATCAGGCTGCCGTTGGGAGCCAGGGCCCTCAGGCCCTCCACCCGGAGGGCGCAGCCGGGCCGCTGCAGCAGCCACAGCACCACCAGGCAGGACACCGCCCGGGACACCAGGCTGGCCAGGGCTGCACCCAGCACCCCCATGCCAAAGCCGTAGATCAGCACCGCGTTGCCGCCGATGTTCACCACGTTCATCACCAGACTGGACAGCATACTGATCTTGCTGTTGCCCTGCGCCCGGAACAGCGCCGCACCGGCGTTGTACAGGCCAATGAAGGGATAGCTCAGCGCCGAAAGCAGAAAATAGGTCTCGGCGTAGTGCATCACGTCCGCGTCAATGGAGCCGAAAATTCCCCGCAGGATGGCGTGCCGTCCGCCGATGACCACCGCCGCCACCAGCACACTGAAACTGGACAGCACGAATAAAATCTGCGCAGCCGCCGCCTTGGCGTTTTTTGGCTCCTGATGGCCGATATACTGGCTGGTGACCACCGCACCGCCGGTGGCCAGCGCGCTCATGATCTGGATCATCAGGGTGTTGAAGCTGTCCACAAGGCTCACGCCGGACACGGCGGCTTCGCCCACCGAGGACACCATCAGGGTATCAGCCAGACCAATGGTCACGCTGAGCGCCTGCTCCGCGATCAGCGGCAGCAGCAGCGCCACCAGCGCCTGCCGTGGAAACAGGGGAGTGGATGTGAATTTGGACGATTTCATACTGTCCTCCGTTGCAAATGACAAAAAAGCTCGAATGCCTCTATCATACAGCGGAAGCTGTCGAAATGCAAGAGGTTGTATACAAGAAAGTGCCAAAAAGCAACAGCCCGCCGCATTTCGTGCCCTTTACCCCCGGACATAGTTGTGTTAAAATAAGGTTGCAGCCCGCCCCGCTGTGCAGGAGAGGGGCGCTGTTTGGTAAATGATAAGATATATGATAAGAAGTTGAGGACCCATAAGGGGGTAAAGTATGCAGCAAACTGCGCATAAGGTCGTGGTCATCGGGCATCGCAACCCGGACACCGACTCCATCTGCTCTGCCATTGCCTATGCAGAGCTGAAAAACAAGACCAGTGATCTGGTCTGCGAAGCCCGGCGTGCGGGCAAGATGAATCAGGAAACAGAATTCGTGCTGAAAAAGTTCGGGGTCACGCCGCCCCGGATGTGCACCGACGTCAACCCTAAAATTCGGGACGTGGATTACCGCCAGATCCCCGGCATCTCCGGCTCCACCAGTCTGCGCAAGGCGTGGGAGATCATGCGCGACCAGAAGATCGACACCCTTCCTGTGACCAGCGAGGACAACGAACTGCAGGGCGTCATCACGGTGAAGGATATCGCCACCGCCAACATGGACCTGTTCGACACCAGCATCCTTGCCAAGAGCCGCACCAGCTACCGCAATATTCTGGAAACGCTGGGTGCTACCATGGTGGTGGGCAGCGAGGACGCGGAGTGCACCACCGGCCACATCCGCATCGGCACCGCCACCCCGGAAATGCTGGAAAGCAGCATGGAAAAGGGCGATATCGTCATCCTGACCAACCGCTACGAAAGCCAGCTCTGCGCCATCGAGAAGGAAGCTTCCCTCATCATCATCTGCAACGGCGCAAAGGTGGGCCGCACCATCCAGCATATCGCCGCCGAGACCGGCGTAGCCATCATGAGCGCCCCCTGCGATACCTACGCGGCGGCAAAGCTCATCAGCCAGTGCGCGCCCATCTCCTATTACATGACCCGGGACGATATCATGAAATTCACCCTCGTCACCCCGGTGGCAGACGTCACCCGCGTGATGGCAAAGGTGCGCCACCGGTATTTCCCCATTCTGGACGCAGACGGTAAATACTGCGGCATGATCAGCCGCCGCAAC
>OKUC01001058.1_pt1 | contig 11136 bp, 10 predicted proteins | sample 1606761 | NCBI WGS metagenome assembly OKUC01 (sample SAMEA3882542, study PRJEB24775) | human gut metagenome | biome: human-associated habitat; feature: intestine environment; material: feces | place: Netherlands | collected 2009/2010 | reverse complement strand
TTATTTTTGTTGGTGCATTTGTGGGGGTATTGATGCTTGGTACAATTAACGGAGTTTTGATAGGCATTATTTTGTCTTTTTCAGAAATGATTATCCGGACATCCAAGCCGGCACGTTGTTTCCTTGGAATTCAGCCGGGACACAGCCATTTTCGGGATCTGAAAGAAAGCAGTCAGATACATGAAATCTCGTCTGTTGTGATCTACCGGTTTAGTAGTAATCTGTTTTTTGCGAATATTGCGGTATTGCAGAACGACATTGAAAGTCATATCAGGAAGGATACGAAAGCAGTCATTCTAGATGCCAGTGGAGTAGGAAGTATTGATATTACGGCGGCAGATCGACTGGAAATCTTGTACCGCTCTTTGAAAGATCGTGGAATTCGTTTTTATATGACAGAGCATATTTCAGCCGTAAACGAACAATTACGCCAGTTGGGACTGGGGTATCTGATTGAAGAAGGATGTGTACGCAGAACCATTCATATCGCACTTAAGGATATGGAAATTCATCGCCCGTATCCTCTTGATGGGGTTGATAATGAAATGAGAAGTGCATCCCGGAAACGTGCGGACAATCGTGTGCAGGAACTTGTATGGGCGTTTGGAAGTGAGTCGGAAGAACAGATTGAAAAGCAAATACGTCTGCAGATTGAGCAGTTGAAAAAAACAGGTGATGTTGAAGAACTGTTGCATGGACGCTGGCCACATATGGAAGAATTGGATGAAGATGAGTGGTTGGAACATTTGGAAGAGCATTTAAAAGAAATTGTGCATATTTCAGGCAAGGATGAGAGGACGCTTGCAGCACATTTTGAGGCGCATCGTCGGGAGGTGTATGAGCGAATTGCAAGAGAACATCCGGAACTCGCGGAACGTTTTCGGGAGAGGCGTCATATGCTGGACGAACATATGAAAGAAAAAAATCCAGAAATTTATGCACTTATTGTCAGTATGCGAAAGAAAAAGTGATAGGAATAATGTCCTATTGGATAGACCGTGCGGATACCGTATACTTTTTACTGGTACATGTAAAATAATTATGGAAAATGGCAAGAGGATGAATAAATTTTTCTTTTTCTTCTTTTTCCCTTTGCAAACCCCCCATTTTCCTGTATGATAGAGATAGATTAACAGTAAGGAGGCATACAGTTATGTTGCAGATTAAAAATCCGGTTTTGCCGGGATTTAATGCAGATCCATCTATTATCCGTGTGGATGATACATATTACATTGCGAACTCTACGTTTGAGTGGTTTCCGGGAGTTCGTCTGCACGAGTCAAAAGATTTAGTACATTGGAATCTTCTTCCATCCGCATTGTCCACGACGACATTGCTTGATATGAAAGGAAATCCGTCATCGGGAGGTATCTGGGCACCGGATCTTTCCTATGCAGATGGAAAATTCTGGCTGATTTATACGGATGTAAAAGTAACCGAAGGACCGTTCAAAGATATGATCAATTATCTGACGACGGCAGAAGATATCCGCGGACCATGGTCGGATCCGATCCGTGTCAATGGTGTGGGATTTGACGCATCGTTGTTCCATGATGATGACGGACGCAAATACCTTGTTCAGCAGACATGGGATCATCGCGAATACCACCATGCTTTTGACGGTATTACAGTGACAGAATTTGACACAGAGACAATGAAATTAAAACCGGAGACAGCACGTACGATCTACGCCGGAACGGACGTTAAACTGGTTGAGGGACCACATTTGTATAAGATCAACGGATATTATTATCTGTTTGCTGCACAGGGTGGAACCGTTTGGACACATCAGGAAGTAGTAGCTCGTTCAAAGACGTTAGATACGTTGAGTTTTGAGACAGAGCCTGGCGATCCGTTTATTACAAACTTTGATACGCCGGAACTTGAGATCCAGAAGCAGGGACATGGTGCTCTCGTAGAGACTCCCGGCGGTGAGTGGTATTATGCAAGTTTGTGTGGAAGACCGTGGCACCACGAAAATGAAAGTTCGATCGACCCACGCGGCTGGTGTCCGCTTGGCCGTGAGACGGCAATTCAGAAAGTATATTGGGATGAAGAAGGCTGGCCTCGTATCGAGGGCGGACATGGCGGAAAAGTGCTTGTGGATGCGCCGAAAGATGCAATCTTGACAGAAGCACCGGCAGATCATTCGATGCATGATGAATTTGACACACCAAAACTTCATGATGAGTGGAATACCCTCCGCGTACCATTTACCGAGGAAATGGGTACGACAGGGGATGGCAGGCTGACATTGGTCGGAAAAGGATCCCTCAGCAATAAGCATGAGCTTTCGTTGGTGGCAAAACGCTGGCAGGCATTTAACTTTGATGCCGAAGTGAAAGTGAAATTTGATCCGTTCAACTATCAGCAGATGGCTGGATTGACAAATTTTTACAATGATAAGCACTGGTCATTCGCTTTCGTTACGTGGAATGAGAAAAATGGCCGCGTGATCGAAGTGGCAGAGTGCAATCGTGGCGGATATCGTTCGTTCCTTCGCGACGATGCGATTCCGGTACCGGATGATGTTGAATTTGTATGGCTTCGCACAAAAGTAAGAAAGCAGTCTTACAGCTACGAGTATTCCTTTGACGGAAAGAACTATACAGAGATTCCGGGCACACTGGATGCCGCTGTATTGTCCGATGATTACGTACTCCAGTCATACGGTGGATTCTTCACCGGAGCATTTGTCGGCATGGCATGCGTGGACTACTCCGGATACGATCAGACAGCAGAATTCCGCAGTTTTGACTATAAAGAACTGGATTAATCAATAGCAAGAGCCTTTTTTAAACCAGGCTCAATCAGATGGCTGGCGATGCCGCAGAGGATTCCGGGAAAAAGGACGAAAAGTCCGGGAACCAGGAAGACGATGAGGCAGGCGCCGGCCATTGTAAATAATAAGATGAAAGTTTCTTTGATGTGACCTGCCATCAGGCGCACGGAGAGCAGAAGAACTGCCGGAAATGAAGCTCGCAGGTGTGAGATCACGGCAAAGATATAATTGGCGAGAACCCAGAGGACGAGGCAGATTACCATCCATAAAAAGGGCGGTAAAAGATTGCCGTTTTTTCCGGTAAAGACTTGGGAAAGATCTACAGCCATCGTGGCACCGTAGCAGAGAAACAGGATTGTTGGTGCAAGAGACTGGAAAAAATTGGATTTGAATGCCGAAAAATATTCCCGGCAGATGTGAGCGGAAGTTTGTGTGTGACCGCGCGAGATACAATGATAAAGCGCCGTCAAAGAAGCCCCTGAAGTGATAAGAGGGACACTCGTAAATAAAAATAAAAAGCCAAGCACGATTATCTGACATGCAGTAGTCAGCCAGTCGTACAATTTGTTTTCAAGTAATGATTTCATAGAAACCTCCCCAAATAAATGATAAATTAAGCGGATTTCCGGTTAGGTGGACAGCTGCAGTTTGAGCAGTTCGGAATACGAACTTCCGGTATATTTTTTAAAACATTTTCCAAAATAATTTGGATCCGGAATGCCGACTTCTTTTGCCGTCATATACATAAGCATCCGCGATTCCAGACATTTTTTGGCCTTTTCCATGCGGCAGGCCGTGATGTAATCTGAGATATTCTGGCCGCAGTCAGCTTTAAAACGGCGGCTCAGGTAACTCGGATTGTAGCCGAATTTCTGCGCGATCGCGGTGAGATTTAAAGCGGAATCCGGATAGTGGTTATCAATATACTGCTTGACGTGTTCCATATCCGAAGAGACATCCTGCAGGATGGGCTGCTCCGGTACGGCGGCAGGCAGGGCATCCAGTTCGCGGATCGCTTTTTGGCAGGCTTCCCGGATGTCTGTGCGAACGATCGGTTTTAGAAGATAATCCGTGATCCCAAGTCCGATGCACTGCTTTGCATATTCAAATTCGTCAAAGGCAGTCAGGATAATGATTTTCATCTGCCGATACCGTTTTAACGCAATTTTGGAAAATTCGATGCCATCCATAAAGGGCATACGAATGTCTACAAAAATAATGTCCGGACGAAGTTTATCGATAATATTGATCGCTTCAATCCCACTTGCTGCTTCGCCAACAACTTCCAGCCCCATTTCCTGCCAGTCGACCGATGCTTTTAAAAGATTGCGAAGCGCCTTTTCATCGTCAATGATCATAACACGATACATAAAAACTACACTCTCCTTTACGTTATAACAAAAATATCTAACAGCCATTTGAAAGTGGCAGTTTCAAAATAATCTCACAATATTCCCCTTCTGTACTGTGTATCTCAAAGACATCTTCCGTTTTATAATAATAACGGATTCTTTCAATGGTTCCCTGAAATCCAAAACTTCGGCTGTCTTTGCCGGAAAATAGAAGTTCCCGCTGGTGTGCGGACATACCGATTCCATTGTCGTAAATGCTAAGAAATAGAAAATCTTCCTGACGTTTTACCGTGACACGGATAACCCCATGTTCGCCTTTTGGGCGAATCCCATGATAAATGGAATTTTCTACGAGCGGCTGCAGAATCAGGCGCGGAACACGGATGGAAGACAGGCCTTCTTCAATTTCATATTCATCTGTAAAAATATCCTCAAAACGTGTTCTCTGCAGTGTAAGATAGCTTTTTACAATTTCTATTTCTTCTCCCAGAGACAAGTCCGTGCTTCCTTTACTTAAGAAACGACGGTAAAAATTTCCAAGAGTTTCCAACATATTATATACTTCATCGGTTCGGTTTTCCAAAGCCATATAACGGATCATATCCAGAGTGTTATACAAAAAGTGGGGCTTCATTTGCTCCTGAAGAGCATCTAATTCAGCCATCCTCAGTGTTTTTTCTTTTTGAAGAAGTTCTTCGATCAATTGATTGATCTCAATCAGCATAGCGTTGTAACTGTTTTTTAAAAGACCGATCTCGTCATCGTTTACATTCATACTAACGCGGTGCAGCCAGCCGTTTTGCACTTCGGCCATGCTGTCGACCAAACGCTGGATCGGGTAGATGACATTTTTGGCAATATAAGTATTGATCAGCCACATAAATGCGAGAAGTATAAAAGCGCCGATGATCAAAGCGACCAGTAATTTGGCAGGGAGCCCGTCTAAAATCCGTACTTCCAGACGGGAAGCAAGGATGAAATGAGAGTCTCCCAATGTGTCGCAGGTAAATATACTTTTGTAAAATAGTTTGTCCGTTTCTTCGCGCGTGTTTTGAAGTAGATTTTCCGGATTTAAGGAGGAAAATGTGCTTTCATTATCCTTGCAGATTAATCTGCCGGATGCGTCATAAAGAGCAAAATGGCTGGTTTCGCCGGAAAGCCCTTCATATGCCTGTTCAAAGAAGCGGCTTGGGAGATTGATTGCTAGGATACCGATCGGTTTTTGGGTGTTTATGTCATTGATGACACGGACAAAAGACACCATTTCGCCAATGTTTGAGCGAAAGGCACCGCGAGTGCCTGCTTTAATAACGTAATTTCCCTTTTGAGCCATGACTTCGTTCAGCCATTCTGTTTCAAAAATCTTGCCGGTATTGACATAGGTGATTCCCGGACCGGTGTTAAGGCATTGGCCGTCCATGCGAAGAATCACGACATTACAGGAAAGATTAAATGTATTTAGAATGTCGTGGATCTCCTGGAGAGCATTTCGTGTGCGAGGAGTAGAATTACTCTCTGCAAGTAAAAAAGTGCGTACAGTGCTGCGAAGCATGGTAAGGCGGCTGATGCTGTTAATGGACTTCATGGTGCTGTCCAAGTTATTGGAAATAGCAGTTCGATTACTGATTTCTTTGTCGGCGATCGATTGCTGCATTTGATTTTCCAAAATCAGATAGAAGATACCTGAGCAGAATAAAATGCATACAATCATTGTACAAAGAAACAAAAACTGAATTTTTTCCCGAAGCCCCAATGACAAAAAACGTTTCTTCATAGTGCGTTATATCCCCAAAAATAACTATAAAATAAACTTATTATAGCACATTTATCCTTTAATTGCACCTGCCATTAAACTTTCTTGTATTTTTTTGCTCATAAAACAATAAATGATGAGTGTCGGGAACGTGGCGATGACAAGAGCAGCACCGATCGGCCCCCATTTGGTCGTGTAAGCCCCGGAAAGTGCCTGGATACCTACCGACAATGTACGATATTTACTGTCACTGATAAAGATGACGGCAAACATAAGCTCATTCCACGCTTGTAGAAAGGTAAAAATGCCAATGGTAGAAAGTGCCGGTTTCATGAGCGGAAGCACAATGCGGAAGAAAATGCCATAGACACCACAGCCGTCGATACAGGCAGACTCTTCAAGTTCACGTGGAATATTTTCAATGAAACTTTGACAGATCATAATCGCCATCGCCAATGCAAATGCGGTGTAAGGAATTATGAGTGCCTGATAGGAGTTTGTCATCTTTAATTCGCGTAAGATGATAAAAATTGGCAGGATTGCCGCGTGAATCGGTACCGTTAAGCCGAGCATAAAAATGCTGTTGACAAGTTTGCGGCCGCGCCATTCCATGCGGGAAAGTGCATAAGTCGCCATCAGGGAAAAGATGACAGTGAATGCAATCGTAGCAAAGGTGACAATGGCACTATTGGCAAAGTAAAGTGCCATATTTCCGGCATCGAGAGCCTCCGAATAGTTGCTCCACAGCCATTCTTTTGGCAGGCCGATGATGTTGTCGCCAAAGATTTCTTTATTTGTCTTTAGGGAGAAGGTAAACATCCAATACAGCGGAAATAGGTTTACCAATGCCCAAAGAGAAAGTAAAATGTACATTACACTGGTTTTTACTTTTTTCATTTAGTCCACCTCCGTTCGAAAACAGCGTTTGATCAGTATTGCGAAAAAGAAGCACAGGAAAATGATAAACATGGCAATCGAGCTTCCAAGTCCATAGCGGCTTCGGTCGAAGATCATGTTAATCATCAAGGTACTTGGTACTTCACTTGCGTGAGCCGGACCGCCGCCGGTCAATACATAGATCAGGTCAAAGGCCTTCAAAGAACCGGTTACCGCAAAAATCACACACATACGCAAAACCGGCTTGATCATAGGAATTGTGATATAACGTGATAATTGGTGGTCATTGGCACCGTCAATCTTAGCTGCTTCACGGATATCCGGTGACAGACTTTTAATGCCTGCGTACATGAGGAGCATGTGGTAGCCGACGTATTGCCAAAGCATCGGGATGAAGCAGGCGGCAAGAGCATATTTTTGGTCGCCGAGCCAGGTCTTGCACCATGTGTCAAGACCGACGGCATGCAAAAAGGAATTGACAATACCGTATTGTGGATTGTATATTTTCATCCACAATTGTCCGATGACGGTTGTGGATAACAAAACCGGAATGAAGAACACCGCCACAAAAAATCGTTCACCCTTGATGCCCTTTGCCAAAGTCAGAGCCAAAAGCAGGGCGAGGGGAAGCTGTAAAAAGACAGAAAGTCCGGCAAAGATAAAGGCGTTTCGCACGGTAGGGCCGAAGCCAAGACTTTTTTCTGTAAATAATTCAATGTAATTTTGTATACCAACAAATGTGCCGGAAGTGATGCCGTCCCAGTCTAAAAGACTATAATATCCGGACATAAAGATTGGTAAGATAATAATGGCTAAAAACAGCAATGCAGAAGGAAAGAGAAAAACGAAGATTGCTGTTTTGTTTTTTCTTATTTTGTCCATGAAATCCTCCTTTAAACGAATCGTTATAATGCCGGGCGGCTCCCGGACTGCAGCAATGCTGCTGTCTGGGAGCCGCCCGGCATCAAATCCCATTCACAAAATTAACGTGTGACTATTTTTTACTTAACTGCTTATCCATGCTGGCAGCAAATTCTTCCGGTTTCAGATCGCCTGCGAAGAGGGACTGAAGGAGTGTCAGATATTCTCCAGCATCATCGGAAGACATCAACGTATCAAACCACAACGTATAGGAAGTTGCTTTTCCGGCAATATCTGCTACCTGCTGTGTTAAGGCAGGGACGGAAGAAGCATCATAATCTACGGTCCAAGCCGGAATTCCAGCACCGCTTAAGTAAGCATGTTTGGAAACTCCTCTTGTAATCTCAAAAGCAGCGGCAGCGGCAAGGTCTTTGTTCTTCGTGTCGGCGGATACCATCAAAGTATCGGAACCTCCGCCCATGAAGTCGGTTACACTTGCATTTTCGCTGTTGACAACAGGAATTGGTGCAACAGCGAAGTTATCCGGGTTCTCGGCATCGGTAATGATGGAACCACCCATCCAGCTTCCGGTGAAGTACATTGGAACCTGTTCTGCATAGAAAGAAGCACTTGCTTCATCATTGGAAAGACCGGTTGCGCCGTCGATAAAAGCGCCCATATCAACCAATTCTTTGATGCAGTTAGCAGCTTTTACAAAGTCCGGATCGTTGTAGGACTGACCCTGTTTTGTCAAAGCCTTGGTGACTTTGTCTGCTCCGGCAGATTTAAGTGCTAATCCGTCATGAAGCATAGCAAGTACCCAAGTGTCTTTTACACTGGTTCCAATCGGTTTAATGCCTGCATCAATGAATTTCTGGCAGACAGCTTTGAAATCATCCCATGTGGCTGGTACCTCGACACCTTGTTTTTTGAACATTTCTTTGTTGTACCACATTACGGATACCGGTGTACAAGTTACGGAACCATACAATTTGCCATCGTAGATATCGTTGGCAAGAGCGGTTTTACTGATTTCCTTTTCGTAATTTTTGTAATAATCATCCAGGCACATTACTTTTCCGGAAGATACGAAAGATTCAGAAAATCCACCCGACCAGGTAAAGAAAATGTCAGGAAGTTCATTGGCAGCGACGGCCGCTTTGATCTTCGTTTTATAGGATTCATTTTCAAATGTTTCCATATTAATCTTTACACCGGGATGATTTTTCTCAAACTCCTCGATTGCCTGAAGATATGGTTTGTGGAAAGAGTCGCTTTCTGTGGCAATCGTCCACATGGTCAGTGTTGTCTCATCCCCTGATGAGCTGTCTTTCTCTGAACTGCTGCCACAGCCGGTCAACGCGGACACAGCCATAATGACAGATAAAGCCAGAGGAAGAATTCGTTTTTTAAGTAACATAAAAATCCCTCCTTGTTCAAATAATGATATAGCCATTATAAGGAAAATGCAATCGAATTTGAACGGATTAATTTTACTTTAAGGGGTAAAATTTTTACTTTTGTAAAAAAATCCCCTGCCGCATTGCATGTAATACAGCAGAGGATTTTTGCGGTAACCATTCGGTTACTTCCTATCAGCCCATTGATTTTGCAGCGTTGATAAATTCATAGAAAGAAGCTTTTGGATCGGTGATTCCTGTGTCAAAAAGCAGTGGAGAGCAGGAAGCACGCCAGGAGATCGTGTCGTACAATCCCCACAAAGTGATGCCGGTTACGCCCTTAGGATTCACATTTTTATCGCAGTTACGGTTTTTCTCCAAAATCGTCTTCATCAGCTGGCCGACGTATTTGGCTTGGTCGGCACTTGTCTCATTTTCGTCGACATAAGAATAACTTGCAGATGAAAATCAGAAAAGTGACGACCAAGCCAAATACGTCGGCCACTCATTTTTCAGACGTCCGCGTTGAACTTCTAAATCGAGATACCTCTTAGAACATAGTTCATATAATGAGATGGTATGAACCGTCAATCAAAGAAAATAAGATGACAGAAAATATCTCTGATTCCGTTTGCAAAGAGTTGTATTGCAAATGGAGAAGTAGCGATATTGACAAAAAACTGGAGAACCGTGCGAATGTATTTACTACGTGGGACCGTGAAAAATACATGCGAGGAAATAAAGGCGACTATCTGGCATGCCGGAAAGATGATCTGCAGGATGTATATATCATCGGAAAGGACATCTTTGCAAAAACTTATGAAGCAAAGCAATAATTTAAAAGTAAAAAACGCTTGACGAATAAAACGTTATTGCATACTATAGTATATAAGTGAAAGGGAGTAGCCGGCATCAAAAGATGTTTACTCACCCGTCAGTACGATTGGAAACAATCCGGGAAGTAATCAAATGGCGAGACTTTTGTTGTTTACACAGCAGAAGTCTCGCTTTTTTGCGTTTTTCTGCAGGTAAACGAAATTATATTTTAATGGTTCTAAAAAGGAGGAACGCATATGATTTTTGTAGCAATGTTGATGTTGGTAATTGGTTTTACAGCGCTGGTAAAGGGCGCAGATGTTTTTGTGGATGGTGCTGCGGCGCTGGCAGGAAAATTCGGGATTCCCCAACTTGTAATCGGACTTACAATCGTAGCGATGGGCACATCGCTGCCAGAAGCGGCTGTGAGTATAACCGCCGGACTAAAGGGAAATGCCGGGATCACGGTTGGAAACATAGTAGGAAGCAATATACTTAATATCCTGATTATTCTCGGAGTAACTGCACTGATTACGAATGTGACCATACAAAAGTCTACATTCAAATATGAAATTCCATACATGCTTTTCATTACCGCTGTGCTTCTGGTAATGGGAGCGACCGGAAATGAAATCAATTTTGTAGAAGGAATCGTGCTATGGGTTTTATTTATCGCATATCTGATCTATTTGTACTTTCTGGCAAAGAAGGGCGATGCGGGAGAAGATGACAACCAGTCGTTCGCACAGTATCCATTATGGAAATGTGGGCTGTTTATTGTATTAGGAGCTGTGCTTGTCGTCGCAGGAAGCAATTTTGTAGTAAATGGAGCAACTACGATTGCTAGAGCGTGTGGCATGAGTGAGCGTTTTATTGGACTTACGATTGTTGCTTTCGGTACATCCCTTCCGGAACTTGTAACATCAGTCTCAGCAGCGAGAAAAGGAAATGCCGGCATTGCGATTGGAAATATTGTGGGAAGCAATATATTCAATATTCTGTTTGTAATCGGAACCGTTGCACTCATTTGTCCGGTGCCGTTTGAAGGCAGATTCCTGATTGATACCGTTATTGCAATTCTTTGTGGCATATTGCTTTGGATAGGAACGATTCGGCATCGGCAGTTGCGCCGGCCGTGCGGAGTGATCATGTTACTTGCATATGCTGGATATTTTGTGTATTTGTTGTCTTTGTAATTATGTGAGTGCTGTATGCTAAATAGCTGATATAAACGATACTAATAAATTAGAAATAATAGTCTCCTTTTTGAATGAT
>OKUC01001046.1_pt1 | contig 11229 bp, 10 predicted proteins | sample 1606761 | NCBI WGS metagenome assembly OKUC01 (sample SAMEA3882542, study PRJEB24775) | human gut metagenome | biome: human-associated habitat; feature: intestine environment; material: feces | place: Netherlands | collected 2009/2010 | reverse complement strand
TATAACAAACGTCTTATAAGGAAAATTTTTCTATCCGTTTGTCTAATCAAAAAAAGTTTAGATATGTATTTTACACTATTAGTTGTCGTTATCCTGACGGCAATTGCACTGGTTGCCGTGGCTTTGGGTATTGCCCGTGCCATTTCTCCCCGTTCGTACAATCCGCAAAAAGGAGAGGCTTACGAATGTGGTATCCCCACCCGGGGACAGTCATGGATGCAATTTAAGGTAGGTTACTATCTGTTTGCCATTCTATTTCTCATGTTTGATGTTGAAACGGTATTTCTCTTTCCGTGGGCGGCAGTCGTTCAGGATTTAGGAGTGTACGGTTTAGTCAGCATCTTCTTCTTTATTGTAGTACTCATATTAGGCCTGGCATACGCCTGGAAGAAAGGAGCATTGGAATGGAAATAAAGAAACCGGTCATAAAATCTATCCCTTATGAAGATTTCAAAGATAATGAGTATCTGGAGAACATGGTCAAACAACTTAATGAAGGAGGTACAAAAGTACTTATCGGTTGTTTGGACGACCTTATCAACTGGGGACGCAGCAACTCGCTGTGGCCGCTTACCTTTGCAACCAGTTGCTGCGGAATTGAGTTTATGGCAGTCGGTGCTGCCCGGTATGACTTTGCCCGTTTCGGGTTTGAAGTAGCCCGCGCCAGTCCGCGCCAGGCAGATATGATTATGGTAGCCGGAACCATCACACACAAAATGGCACCGGTATTAAAACGTCTTTATGACCAAATGGCAGACCCCAAATATGTGATTGCAGTGGGCGGATGCGCCATCAGCGGAGGTCCGTTTAAAAAATCCTACCATGTGCTGAACGGAGTTGACAAAATATTACCGGTAGACGTTTATATTCCCGGATGCCCCCCACGGCCCGAAGCCTTATTATATGGCATGATGCAACTGCAACGTAAAGTAAAACTGGAAAAATTCTTTGGCGGAGTAAACCGCAAGGAAGAAGAACCCCAAAAGGAATAACTTATGGATGATATTATCAAAATAGAACCTAACGAACTCCGCACCGAGATGCAAAAGTTACGCGCGGAAGGCTATGACTTTATGCGTTCACTCACCGGAATGGACTGGGGAGAAGAAGGATTGGGAGTAGTCTACCATCTGGAAAAGACAGCTACCGGCGAGAACAAAGTAATTAAAGCTGTCACTGCCAACCGCGAGAAAGCTGAATTGCCTACAGTCTGCGATATTTGGAAAGGCGCAGAATTCAACGAGCGTGAAGTGTATGATTACTTCGGCATCCGTTTTGTGGGACACCCCGACATGCGCCGCTTGTTCCTGCGTGAAGACTGGATAGGCCATCCGCTTCGCAAAGATTATGACGAAAGCCTCAACCCGCTGCGGATGACCAACGAAGAGCCGGTCGATACCACCCAATACATGGAAGTACAGCATGACGGCAGCGTAATTGAAAAACGAGAAACCATCTTCGACGAAGATGAATACATTATTAATATAGGTCCGCAGCATCCGGCAACTCACGGAGTGCTCCGCTTTCGCGTGTCACTGGAAGGTGAGATTATAAAGAAACTGGATGTACACTGCGGATATATCCACCGCGGCATCGAAAAGATGTGCGAAAGTCTGACATATCCCCAAACACTCGCCTTAACCGACCGGTTGGATTATTTAGGCGCACACCAAAACCGCCATGCACTCTGCATGTGTATCGAAAAGGCAATGGGTGTGGAAGTGAGTGAACGTGTACAGTATATCCGCACTATCATGGACGAGCTGCAACGCATTGATTCACATCTGCTTTTCTTTTCTTGTCTGTGCATGGACTTGGGCGCGCTAACTGCCTTCTTTTACGGATTCCGCGACCGCGAAAAGATTCTGGACATCTTCGAAGCAACCACCGGCGGTCGCTTAATCCAGAACTATAATACCATCGGCGGTGTGCAGGCCGATATCGCGCCGGACTTTGTGCAAAAGGTAAAAGACTTTATCGCTTATCTCCGTCCGACATTAAAAGAGTATCATGAAGTCTTCACCGGCAATGTCATCGCACAGGAACGTATGAAAGGTGTAGGAGTGCTCAGTCGTGAAGACGCCATCTCTTTCGGTGCAACGGGGGGAACAGGGCGCGCCAGCGGTTGGGCTTGCGATACTCGCAAACGCCACCCCTACTCTATGTATGGAAAAGTCGACTTCAAAGAAATTGTCCATACCGAAGGCGATTCATTCGCACGCTACATGGTACGTATGGAAGAAATCATGGAAAGTATGAACATCATCGAACAGTTGATTGATAATATTCCTGAAGGAGCATTTCAGCAAAAGATGAAACCGATTATCCGTGTGCCCGAAGGTTCTTATTATGCTGCGGTGGAAGGCAGCCGTGGAGAGTTCGGCGTCTTTTTGGAAAGTCGTGGAGATAAATATCCTTACCGTCTGAAGTTCCGTGCCACCGGACTGCCATTGGTTTCGGCAATGGAAACCATGTGCCGCGGTGCCAAGATAGCCGACCTCATTGCCATCGGCGGAACAGTGGATTACGTGGTACCGGACATAGACAGATAAGATTAATAATAAAACGAAACGAAATAATATATGTTTGATTTTAGTATAGTAACCCAATGGATACACTCAATGCTTACCTCCTTCATGCCCGAAGGGTTGGCGGTATTTATAGAGTGTGTGGCTATCGGCGTATGCATCATGCTTGCCTACGCAGTGATTGCTATCATTATGATATTCATGGAGCGAAAAGTCTGTGCAGCATTCCAGTGTCGCCTAGGACCGATGCGCGTAGGACCTTGGGGCACCATACAGGTCTTTGCCGATGTATTCAAGATGTTGATAAAAGAAATCATCACCATTCGTCACGCCGACAATTTCCTTTATAACCTCGCTCCCTATATTGTGATACTGGCATCTATCCTGTCATTCAGTTGTTTGCCTTTCAGCAAAGGGATGGAAGTGCTCGACTTCAATGTCGGCATCTTTTTCCTGATGGCAGCCTCCAGCATCGGTGTGGTAGGTATCCTGCTTGCCGGATGGAGTTCCAACAACAAGTACTCACTAATCGGTGCCATGCGAAGCGGTGCACAGATGATCAGTTATGAACTGTCTGTCGGACTGAGCATTCTCACCATTGTCGTATTGACCGATACCATGCAATTTTCAGAAATCGTAGAACGCCAGGCCGACGGCTGGTTCCTTTTCAAAGGCCATATCCCGGCAATGATTGCCTTTATCATCTATCTGATAGCCGGCAATGCAGAGGTAAACCGTGGTCCATTCGACTTGCCCGAAGCCGAAAGTGAGCTGACAGCCGGATATCACACCGAATATTCGGGTATGCACTTCGGTTTATTCTATGTGGCAGAGTTTGTCAACCTGTTCATTATTGCCGGAGTAGCCGCCACTATCTTCCTGGGCGGCTGGATGCCGTTGCATATTCCCGGCTTGGACGGCTTCAATACCGTCATGGACTATATTCCCGGATTTGTATGGTTCTTTGCAAAGTCATTCTTTATTGTCTGGCTGCTGATGTGGATAAAATGGACTTTCCCTCGTTTACGTATCGACCAGATTCTTACACTGGAATGGAAATACCTGGTACCGATAGGTCTTTGCAATTTGTTGCTGATGGTTATTATTGTTGTATTTAAATTGCATTTCTAATGAAAGAAGAAAAACGTTCATATATAGGAGGACTGTTGCACGGTATCGGTACACTGCTCACCGGAATGAAAATCACCGGACGGGAATTTTTCACTCCGAAAGTAACCGAGCAGTATCCCGAGAACCGTGCTACACTGGAAATCTCTCCCCGTTTTCGCGGGCGTCTCGTCATGCCGGCAGACGAAAACGGGAACAATAAATGTATTGCCTGCGGGCTTTGCCAAATGGCCTGTCCCAACGACACCATTCATATCACCAGCGAAACACAGACTGATGAAGAAACAGGTAAGAAGAAAAAAACATTGGTGAAATATGAATATGATTTGGGCGCCTGCATGTTCTGTCAACTCTGCGTCAATGCGTGTCCGCACGATGCCATCTGTTTTGATACGGAATTTGAAAATGCAGTGTTCGACCGCAGCAAATTGGTTCTCACCCTGAATAAGAAATAAAAAAACAAACGATATTATGACACTACAACTAATTGTATTCATTGTGCTGGCATTGTTTATCGCTGTCTGTTCGGTACTGGCGGTCACCACATCACGCATTCTGCGCGCAGCGACCTATTTGCTGTTTGTACTATTCGGCACGGCAGGCATTTACTTCCAGCTCAATTATTCGTTTTTGGGAGCCGTCCAATTGCTGATTTATGCCGGCGGCATCACGGTACTTTATGTTTTCAGTATTCTGCTGACCTCCTCACAAGGAGACAAGTCCGAACGGCTGAAAAACGGTAAAATGGTGGCAGGAGTTGTTTCCACCCTTGCCGGGCTGGGCATCTGCCTGTTTGTTATGTTGAAAAACGAGTTTCTCCCCTCCCACTTCACTCCCGGCGAACTGCATGTGCAGACCATCGGCCACACCCTGATGGGAATGGGAAAATATCAATATGTACTGCCTTTCGAAGTCATCAGCATATTGTTGCTGGCTTGTATTGTGGGAGGTATAATGATTGCACGTAAAAGATAAGTCTGATTATGGTACACATGGAATATTACCTGGTGGTTTCCACCTTTATGATGTTTGCAGGCATCTATGGCTTCTTTACCCGCCGCAACCTGCTCGCCATGCTAATTAGTGTGGAACTGATTTTGAACTCCGTCGATATCAACTTCGCCGTGTTCAACCGCTACCTCTTCCCCAACGAACTGGAAGGAGTGTTCTTCGCCCTGTTCGCCATCGGAGTGAGTGCTGCGGAAACAGCGGTAGCTATTGCCATTATCATCAATATCTATCGTAACATCCGAAACATACAAGTGAAGAACTTAAACGAAATGAAAAATTGATTATGGAATATACTATTCTAATCCTCATCCTTCCTTTCCTCAGTTTTCTGATACTGGGACTGGCAGGTATGCGCATGAAGAACAGCGTGGCAGGTGCCATCGGCACAGCTTCACTGACAGGAGTGGCATTGCTTTCCTACCTCACCGCCTTTCACTATTTCACAGGCGGCCGTACGGCAGCAGGCACCTTCCCCACCCTCATGCCCTACAACTTTGAATGGTTGCCGTTCACAGCCGACCTTCATATCAATATGGGCATTTTGCTCGATCCTATTTCCATCATGATGCTGGTTGTGATTTCTACCGTGTCACTGATGGTACACATCTACTCCTTCGGCTATATGAAAGGTGAAAAAGGCTTCCAGCGCTATTATGCTTTTCTGAGTCTTTTCACCATGTCAATGCTGGGACTGGTAGTAGCAACCAATATTTTCCAAATGTACGTCTTTTGGGAATTGGTGGGCGTCAGCTCTTACCTGCTCATCGGTTTCTATTATACCAAGAAAGAAGCCATCGCAGCCAGCAAAAAAGCATTTATCGTCACCCGTTTTGCCGACCTCGGTTTTCTGATTGGTATCCTCATCTACGGCTACTACGTAGAAACATTCTCTTTCACTCCTGCCGCAAGCGCTCTGGTTGCAGCAGGAACAATGATTCCACTGGCATTGGGGCTGATGTTTGTCGGCGGAGCCGGAAAAAGCGCCATGTTCCCATTACACATCTGGCTGCCCGATGCCATGGAAGGCCCTACTCCGGTCAGTGCCCTGATTCATGCCGCCACCATGGTGGTAGCCGGTGTATATCTGGTAGCCCGTATGTTCCCATTGTTCATCGGTTACGCTCCCGAAGTACTCCACTGGACAGCCTACATCGGTGCTTTCACAGCATTCTATGCTGCCAGTGTAGCCTGTGTGCAAAGCGATATCAAACGTGTACTTGCTTTCTCCACCATTTCACAGATAGGCTTTATGATTGTTGCCTTGGGCGTTTGCACCTCGATGAATCCCCACGAAGGAGGATTGGGCTACATGGCCTCCATGTTCCATCTGTTCACTCACGCCATGTTCAAGGCATTACTCTTCTTGGGGGCAGGATGCATCATTCATGCCGTACACAGCAATGAAATGAGCGCGATGGGCGGGTTGCGCAAATACATGCCTGTCACCCACATCACATTTCTGATAGCCTGCCTTGCCATTTCGGGCATTTGGCCTTTCTCGGGATTCTTCTCCAAAGACGAAATCCTGACCGCCTGCTTCCGGTTCAGCCCGGTCATGGGCTGGATAATGACAGGTATAGCTGCGATGACCGCATTCTATATGTTCCGTCTGTATTATGGCATTTTCTGGGGCACGGAAAACAAAACCCTCCACGCTGCACATACTCCGCATGAAGCACCGCTTACCATGACTTTCCCGTTACTGTTTTTGGCAGCCGTGACCTGTGTGGCGGGATTCATCCCGTTCGGTAATTTAATCAGCAGCAACGGAGAGGCTTATACCATCCACCTGGATATGCAGGTAGCCACAACAAGTATCATTATTGCACTGTTGTCCATCGGTCTTGCCACATGGATGTATGCAGGTCCCAAACAGCCTGTCGCCGACAAGCTGGCACACACCTTCAGCCGTTTGCACACAGCTGCCTATCACCGCTTCTACATGGACGAAGTCTGGATGTTCTTCACCAAAAAGATTATATTCCGGTGCATCAGTACTCCGATAGCATGGTGGGACCGTCACGTCATCGACCAGTTCTTCAACTTCACCGCCTGGAGCACCCACGCCACAGCCGATGAGATACGTGATATGCAAAGCGGAAATGTACAGCAATACAGTATTTGGTTCCTCGCAGGAGCCTTGATACTGACGCTGATACTATTAGTTTAACCAGCCAAACGAATAATTAAGTATACAAATGAACATACTAAGTTTTTTCATCATAGTTCCTTTATTGATGCTCGCGGGGCTTTGGGCTTCGCGCAGCGTCAATCAAGTACGGGGCGTGATGGTTACCGGAGCTTCCCTGCTGCTGGCACTGTCTGTCTACCTCACCATTGATTATATAGGACTCCGCCAAGCCGGTGCCATGGAAGAAATGCTGTTTACCGACAGTATATCCTGGTATGCCCCCTTACATATATGTTACTCCATCGGAGTGGACGGTATCTCCGTAGCCATGTTACTACTGAGCGCTATCATTGTCTTCACCGGAACATTTGCATCATGGAAACTTCAGCCCCTCACCAAAGAGTATTTCCTATGGTTCACACTGCTGAGTTTGGGAGTGTTCGGATTCTTTATCTCAACAGACCTGTTCACCATGTTTATGTTCTATGAAGTAGCGCTTATCCCGATGTACCTGCTGATTGGTATATGGGGAAGCGGTCGTAAAGAATATGCAGCCATGAAACTTACCCTGATGCTGATGGGCGGTTCTGCTTTCCTGCTAATAGGTATTCTGGGTATCTTCTATGGAGCAGGAGGCGAGACAATGAATCTGCTCGAGATAGCCAAACTACATATTCCCGATACGATGCAGCACCTGTTCTTCCCGCTTATTTTCCTGGGATTCGGTGTGCTGGGCGCACTATTCCCATTCCACACATGGAGTCCCGACGGCCATGCATCTGCTCCGACTGCCGTCAGTATGCTTCATGCCGGTGTGCTGATGAAGTTGGGAGGCTACGGCTGTTTTCGTGTTGCCATGTATCTGATGCCCGAAGGAGCAGCCATGTGGGGTGATGTATTCCTCGTGCTGACCACCATTTCTGTGGTTTACGGTGCGTTCAGCGCTGTGGTACAGACCGACTTGAAATATATCAATGCCTATTCATCCGTATCGCATTGCGGACTGGTGCTTTTCGCTCTTCTGATGATGACACGCACCAGTTGTACGGGAGCCATCCTCCAAATGCTGAGCCACGGTCTGATGACAGCTTTGTTCTTTGCCCTGATCGGTATGATTTACGGCCGCACCCATACACGCGATGTACGCCTGATGGGAGGACTGATGAAAATCATGCCATTTCTGGCTGTGGGCTATGTCATTGCGGGTCTTGCCAATCTGGGGTTGCCGGGATTGAGTGGATTTGTGGCAGAAATGACCGTCTTTGTCGGCTCGTTCCAAAACAACGATACCTTCCACCGTGTATGCACGCTGATAGCTACGACAAGTATCGTGATTACTGCGGTTTATATTCTGCGTGTAGTAGGTAAGATTCTATATGGCAAGGTACTGAACCCCGACCATCTGAAACTTACCGATGCAACTTGGGATGAAAGAGTGGCAGTAATCTTCCTGATAGCCTGCGTAGCCGGACTGGGACTTGCCCCATTCTGGATAAGCAACCTGATTAGTAACAGTGTAGAACCGATTATCACTCAATTAATACAATAACATACGATTATGGACATTACATCTATTTTGCAAATGCATCAGGAGCTGAGCCTCACCGCCGTATTTCTGTTGATGTTTGTACTCGACCTTTTCCTTCCCGTGCGTCTTCGCCACTGGTTACGCCCATTGGCCTGCGCCCTGTTGGGAATTGAGTTACTTGCCAATATATGGCCCGATGAAGTCATCCTTTTCGGAGGGATGTATCATTCCACTCCGATGGCCTCCATTATGAAAAGTGTTCTCACTTTGGGCACCATCCTTGTATTCCTGCAATCCACCCATTGGCTGCGTCGTCCGGACACTCGTCACAAAATGGGAGAATTCTATACACTCACACTGAGCACGTTACTGGGAATGTACTTCATGGTGAGCGCAGGTCACTTTCTCCTGTTCTTTTTAGGACTGGAACTGGCTACCGTTCCTATGGCATGCCTCGTTGCCTTCGACAAATACAAAGGTCACAGTGCAGAAGCCGGAGCAAAATTCATTTTATCCGCCCTCTTCTCCAGCGGTATATTCCTCTATGGCATCTCAATGATTTACGGAACCGTAGGTACGCTCTATTTCGAGGACATCCCTGCCGGCATCACCGGAAGCCCGCTTCAAATACTGGCATTGGTATTTTTCTTCTCCGGTATGGCCTTTAAGTTGAGCCTTGTGCCTTTCCATTTGTGGACTGCCGACACCTATCAGGGAGCGCCTACCACAGTTGCCGCTTACCTGTCGGTTATCTCGAAAGGTGCAGCCGCCTTTGCGCTGATGGCCATTTTGGTCAAAGTATTCGGTTCCATGACCGCCCAATGGAGTGAAATGCTGTGCGTGGTCATTGTCGCTACCATCACCATTGCCAACCTGTTTGCCATCCGCCAAAGCAACTTAAAGCGCTTTATGGCATTCAGCAGTATATCACAGGCAGGATATATCATGCTGGCAGTCCTGGCAGGCACTCCGCAGGGAATGGCGTCATTAGTTTATTATATCATTGTATACATTGCAGCCAATCTTGCCGTATTCGGGGTAATCAACGCCATCGAGCAACACACCCACGGAATGGTTGAGCGCGAAGATTACAACGGACTCTACAAAACCAATCCCCGTCTGACAATGGTGATGACACTTGCCCTTTTCTCTTTGGCAGGTATCCCGCCATTTGCCGGGTTCTTCAGTAAATTCTTTGTATTTGCAACAGCTTTCCAAAGTGGATATTATCTGATAGTGTTTATTGCATTGGTAAACACCATCATTTCACTTTACTATTATCTGCTGATTGTAAAAGCTATGTTCATTACCCCCAATGATGAACCAATCGCCACCTTCAAAACCGGTATCGCCATGCGTACCTGTTTGTTGATTTGTGTGGCAGGAATCTTCATATTGGGCATCGCCAGCAGCATTTACCAACTGCTGAACGATACAGCTGCACTTTATTGAGAAAGAAAAGGGAGTGTGTCAAAACCAAACCGTTTTCGGGCGAGCGAACCTCGCCCCTACGAACCAGACGATAACATTATCCACGTTTTGACAACCCCATCTTATACCCCCTCAATAATGGGCATTGTTTATGAAGATTGTTACCATTATTTGCTAAAACTCTCTCCATTGTTGATGAAAAATCTCAAGAGGTCTAAAAAACTTCACCAGCTTTTCAGAAAACTTCACCAACTTTTTCAAAAACTCCACCAACTTTTTTGAAAAGACCAAAGTGTTTTGACACGAGCAAAACGCCTTTTGAAAACACTTTCTTCCGAGTTTTCCTACTAATTGAATGAATGAACCGAACCCCGAAAGAAAATTGATAAAACTTCCTTTCACATTTCACAAATATCGGAAACCACCTGTTCATAGGGGTTTCCGCGTGAAAGCAACAAATTTCCTCTTAACAGCTTCTTTCACGCAAAAAGCCGATGAATAAAGGGTTTCAGTGGGTGAAACGTGTGAAAGCAACTTGTTATCAACTTTTTCGTGGAAAACATTTTTGTCTATTTAGACAGGACAAGAAAGCGACTCTCTATGTTTACAAATATATTTGCGCCATACTATCAAATACAGCTTAAACAAAAAAAGAGCACCCCGAAGGATGCCCTTTTATATTAGCTAATCATTAAGATGAATGATTATTTTTTCACAGTCAAAGAAACTTTCTGAGCAGGAAGTTCAACACCCCACTTATCAGTAATGTTCAAGTCGAATGTGATAGTAGCTCCGTTTTGGATAGCTGTGTTCGGTTTAAGAGCAATTGTCCAACCTACCAATTTAGCATCAGCATCTGTATCCTCTGCATTTACAAGCTTACCATCTTCAATCTTCTTATAAACATAAGTTACCTTAAATGCACCTGCATTTTCACCTGTAGCAACCAATTTGATATCATCAATTCTTGTATCTTGTACGTCCTTAGCGGCAGCAGCTGTTTTAACAGTTCCATCAGCATTCAGCACTTCAGCAGTAAATGAGTTCAATAACTTGTATGCCTTGTTGAATGCATCCTTACCGGCAACGTCTGCGCTCAAGAATGAGTCTGAACCGGTTGCAAGGTCAAGAGTAGTCTTGCTAACAGTGATTGTACCATCTTTAATCGGGCTTTGACCTGTGATATAGATAGTTTCAGTAGCAGCATTGTAAGTTTCATTTTCAAAGTGCTTGTAAGAAACTTCAAACTTCTGAGTTTCAGTATACAACTTATCCAGAGGAATATTAACTGTGCTACCATTAACTGTCCATTTATCTTTGTCTGCTTTTGCTGTTACAGTAAAGTCTACTGCTTTATCAGCATTGTTATAAGCTGTTTTTACATCATACAACAGATTTTCTCCGGTCGGAACAGCACCATAAGCAGCCAGCTTATCACCATCAAAGTACATCGGAATTCTGCTTACAGCAGA
>OKUC01001030.1_pt1 | contig 11375 bp, 9 predicted proteins | sample 1606761 | NCBI WGS metagenome assembly OKUC01 (sample SAMEA3882542, study PRJEB24775) | human gut metagenome | biome: human-associated habitat; feature: intestine environment; material: feces | place: Netherlands | collected 2009/2010 | reverse complement strand
GTCGATGCGCTTTTGTTGGCATAGGATCGTAAGTTCGATCAGCCGCCGAACACCTTGATCATGAATCCAGCGGCAACAGCGGAGCCGATAACACCGGCAACGTTGGGGCCCATGGCGTGCATGAGCAGGTAGTTGCGGGGGTTGTACTCCTGGCCGACCTTCTGGGAAACACGGGCGGCCATGGGAACGGCGGAAACACCGGCGGAGCCGATGAGCGGGTTGATCTTGCCGTGGGTGACAACGCACATGACCTTGCCCAGGAGAACACCGCCGGCGGTGCCGACACCGAAGGCGACGATGCCCAGAACGATGATCTCAACGGTCTGGATGTTCAGGAAGGTGGCGGCGTTGGTGGTGCAGCCGACGGAGAAGCCGAGGAAGATCGTGATGATGTTCATCAGCTCATTGCCGGCGGTCTTGGTGATACGCTCAACAACGCCGGACTCCTTCATCAGGTTGCCCATCATCAGGCAGCCGACCAGAATGGCGGCGTCAGGCAGGGTCAGGGCAACGATGATGGTGACGATGATGGGGAACAGGATCTTCTCGGTCTTGGAGACACGGCGGGGGGCAGTCATGACGATCTGACGCTCTTTTTCAGTAGTCAGAGCCTTCATGATGGGCGGCTGGATAACCGGCACCAGCGCCATGTAGCAGTACGCGGCAACCGCGATGGAGCCCAGCAGGTGCGGGGCCAGCTTGGTGGTGACGTAGATAGCGGTGGGGCCGTCCGCGCCGCCGATGATGCCGATAGCACCGGCCTCCTGGTTCGTAAAGCCCAGGATCTTAGCGCCGACGAAGGTGAAGAAGATGCCCAGCTGGGCGGCAGCACCCAGCAGCAGGCTGGACGGGCGGGCGATCAGCGGCTCAAAGTCGGTCATCGTGCCGATGCCGAGGAAGATCAGCGGCGGGTAAATGCCGAGCTTGACGCCTAAGTAGATATAGTCGACCATGCCGCCGGACGAGCCGAGCAGCGCCCAGTCGATGTGGTTGGTGGAGTTGATGAAGATGTCCATGTGGAAGATGCCGTCGAGGGGCAGGTTGGTCATCAGCATACCGAAGCCGATGGGCAGCAGCAGCAGAGGCTCAAACTGCTTGACGATGGCCAGATACAGCAGCACGCAGGCCACAGCCAGCATGACAGCGTACTTCCAGCCGCCCTCGGTGAAGAAGATCTGTGCCCAGCCGGACTTTGCAAAAATCTCTGCAATATTGGTAAAAATAGCACCCATTTCCGTACCTCCTTACATAAAGGGCGTCGTGTGCTCACGCACACCGGCGTCGCCCCAGGCACCGCGGCGGGAACCGGCGGCAGGCTTGGAAACGCGCTTGATGCCGCGAATGACGGCATTGCCGCCGCAGACCGTGGCCACGGCAGCGGAGATCGCGGCGATGATCTCGCCGGGAATGGAGCCGTTGTCAGCCTTGGCCGCAGGGGCGGCGGGCTTGGCAGCGGGGGCAGGAGCAGCCTTGGCCGCGGGGGCCTTCGGCGCGGCAGGCTTGCCGTTCTTCTTATTGTTGATGTTGTCGAAGATCTTGCCTTCCAGCGTGATGATGAGGCACAGGGCCACCAGCATCGCGAAAACCAGTGTGATGCTGGTCAGCACAACGGTACCGTCACTGGCTTCAAGGGCAAGAAGAGCTAGGTTGGGCATGGATGATCCTCCTTTGAATGGTAGCAGCCCCGATAAAGGGCTATTTGATGATATTATAGCACAAAGAAAATTTTTTGGGTAGATTTTTTTACAAAAAAATGAATAAATTTGGGGAAATGTACAGATGGTGCATGTAGGGGGCGGCAGGTTTCGGCGGGGTGAGGGCACCCCGCCCTACGCACGGGTTTGATGTGGGGGTGTAGGGCGGCCAGCCCTCTGGCCGCCGTGGCCGTTTGCGGCGGTGGGAGGGTGCCCGGGAGGGATGAATCCCTCCCCTACGAATTGAACCGTAAAAGGGATATTGCGGTAAGCTGCGGGCCGGGCATGCCCGGCCCCTACAGGATGCACAATTTTTCAGCGGTATTTTCGGCTGGTTGTACAGCATTTTCTACAAATATGAACAAAATATGTCCCTGCCCTCTTGACTAGGCCGCAACTCTGTGATAGCATAAGCGCAACGAAAGAACGGCAAAGGCGCCGGACAGTGTGATTCTGTCCGGCGCCTTTCTGTTTTGCAAAGTAAGAGAGGGGTTCTGTTCTATGTACAATTCCGCAGACGTTACATGGACACTGGTTGCAGCGTTTCTGGTGTTCTTCATGCAAGCGGGCTTTGCCTTGTGCGAGGCTGGCCTGACCCGTGCAAAAAATACCGGCAATATTCTGATGAAGAATATGATGGATTTTTGTATCGGTACGCCGTGCTACTGGCTCGTCGGCTTCGGCATCATGTTTGCCGGTTCCGGTGCGCTCATCGGCGGGTTTGATCCGTTCATCCGCGGCAGCTATGACTTCGGCACGCTGCCGGTCTGGGTCTACGCGGTGTTCCAGACTGTGTTCTGCGCCACTGCCGCGACCATCGTCTCCGGCTCGATGGCCGAGCGCACGAAGTTCAGCGCCTACTGCTGCTACTCCGCCGCCATCAGCCTGATCGTCTACCCCATCTCCGGCCACTGGATCTGGGGCGGCGGCTGGCTGGCACAGCTCGGCTTCCATGATTTTGCGGGCTCCACCGCAGTTCACTTCGTCGGCGGCGTCACGGCCTGCCTGGGCGCCTGGATGCTCGGCCCCCGCATCGGCAAGTACAACAAGGCCGGTAAGGCCCGCGCGATCCCCGGCCACAACCTGACCGCGATGGCTCTGGGCGTTTTCATCCTGTGGTTCTGCTGGTTCGGCTTCAACGGCGGCTCCACCGTCAGCATGACCGGCGATGACACGATGGTTTCCGCAGGTCTGATCTGCTTCAACACCAACCTGGCCGCCGCGCTGGCTACCGTTGCGGCGCTGATCGTCTCCTGGGTGCGCTACGGCAAGCCCGATGTCTCCCTGACCTTCAACGGTGCGCTGGCCGGTCTGGTCGCCATCACCGCGGGCTGCGACGTCGTTGACCCGTTCGGCGCGGCCATCATCGGTATCGTCGCCGGTGTGCTCTGCATCTTCTCGGTTGAGTTCTTCGACAACGTTGCCAAGATCGATGACCCCGTCGGCGCTGTCTCGGTGCACTGCATGAACGGTGCGTGGGGCACCATCGCCGTCGGCCTGTTTGCCACCGAGGGCGGCCTGTTCTACGGCGGCGGCTTTGCCAAGCTGGGCATCCAGCTGCTGGGCATTGTCAGCGTGGCGGCCTGGGTGCTGGCCACAATGTTCATCATCTTCACGGTCATCAAAAAGACCATCGGCCTGCGCGTCTCCGAGAAGGAGGAGATCGACGGCCTGGATTACCACGAGCACGGCCTGGCCAGCGCCTATGCAGGCTTCGCCATCAATGATCCGACCTACGCCGAGCTGGACGTGAACGAGAACACCGATCTGGGCGAGGACGACATCACCAAGGCCAGCCCCGAGAAGATCGCCGCTGCGGTCAAGGTCGTCAAGGACGCCCCGCTGCCCGCCGAGCTGAATTCCGGCATGCACAAGGTTTCCATCATCGTGCAGCTGGCCAAGTTTGAGACCCTGAAGAAGGCGCTGAACGACATTGGCGTTACCGGCATGACCGTGACCCAGGTCATGGGCTGCGGCCTGCAGAAGGGCAGCGGCGAGAAGTACCGCGGCGCCGAGGTTGACGCCACGCTCCTGCCGAAGGTCAAGGTCGAGGTCGTCGTGAGCAAGATTCCCGTGGATAAGATCATCGACACGGCCACGAAGGCCCTGTACACCGGCCACATCGGCGACGGCAAGATCTTTGTCTACAATGTAGCAAAGGTCGTGAAGGTCCGCACCGGCGAACAGGATTACGCCGCGCTGCAGGACGTAGAGTAAACGTCTCCCTATTATAATAAGGTATAAAGGTCAGTAAGCCAGCCCCTTCCGAAGTGGGATTCGGAAGGGGCTGGCTGTTTTGTGGGTAGGATCGCGGCGGCGGGAGGTGGACGGCGGGGGATGAATTTTTCCCTGCGGGCGGAACATTGACGGGATTTGGCGTAAAGCGGCGGAGGGGTCAACGCTTGGCGGCGCACAACGAGCGCCGCCAGTTTGCTTCGCAAACACGCTCGTGCGGTTGTTTGCCCCGCAGGGGCAAACATTGCTCACACCCCGGTTTCGCTCCGCTCAACCGTGGCCCCTGTTCGCAACCCCGCAACCCCTCCCTACGATGTAAAAGATAAAGGGGCGGCAATGGCAAGGCTGCGGGCCGGGCATGCCCGGCCCCTACAGAGCTGCCGTTACTCTTTCAATCTTCCTTCTTCAACCGATACCCGATCTTGTACACCGTCTCGATCTTGTCCGTCCAGCCGAGCTTTTTGCGCAGACGGGCAATGTGGGTGTCAACGGTGCGCAGACTTTCGGTGTCGGGGATGCCGCCCCAGACGCGCTCATACATCACGTCGCGGTAGAGCGCCGCGCCACGGTTGCGCATCAAAAGCTCCAACAGATCGTATTCCAGGCGGCGCAGCTCCACAGGCTCACCATTCTGACGGGCGGTGTGGTTGACCGTGTCCAGCACCACGTCGTAGGCGCACAGCTCCCGCCCGCCGCGCCCGGTGCGGCGCAAAACCGTCTCCATCCGGGCAACAAGTTCCTCCGCCGCGAACGGTTTGGTTATGTAATCGTCCGCGCCCAGGCGCAGCCCCTGCACGCGGTCCTTCACCGCGCTTTTGGCCGTGATAAAGATGACCGGCACGCCCTGGGGCCGCAGACATTCCAACAGTGCATAACCGTCCAGGCCGGGCAGCATAATATCCAAAAGCGCCATATCAAAATTGGTGGTTTCGATGAGATCCGCCGCCGTCCGGCCATCCTCGGCCAGCGTGCAGCGGTATCCGGCGCGGGTCAGCGTCATCTCGATCAGCCGCGCGATCAGGTGCTCATCCTCCACGATCAGTATGTTGTTCATCCGCGTTTCCTCCCTGTTTGGGGGTATTGTAACCCCGTGTTGTTACAAGGTTGTGTCCTCACAGCTATAATTTTACACTTTTTTATTTTATTTTCCACCCGCGCCGTGGTATAATGTTGAAAACTGCTTTGTCAAAGGAGAATTTTCCCATGTACGCTACCGTTCAAGAGCTTGTGGACGCGCTGACGCCGGAAGAAAAGGCCGGTCTTTGCACCGGCGCGGCGGTCCCGCGGCTGGGCCTTCCGGCGCTGCGGGTCAGCGGCCTGCACAGTCAGGAATCTGCCGGGGGCGTCTGCTTTCCGTCGGCGTGCGCGGCGGCAGCGTCGTTTGACCCGGAGGCGGCCCGCCGCATGGGCGCGGCGCTCGGGCGGGAGGCGCGCAGCGGCGGCGCACAGCTGCTGGACGTGCCGGACGTGAACCTGAAGCGCGGCCCGTTGAGCGGACGCAGCGCCGACACCTGGGCCGAGGACCCCTGCCTGACGGGGGCGCTGGCCGCGGCGTTCCTGCAAGGCGTGCAGAGCGCGGGTATGGGTGGCTGCGCGGGGCGGCTGGCCGTGGTCAACCAGGAGACAGACCGCCGGACGCTGAACCGCCGTGTTGACGAGCGCACGCTGCAGGAGCTTTACCTGCCCGCGTTTGAGACTGCCGTGCGGGACGGGCAGCCCCGCGCCGTTGTGTGCAGTGCGGGGCAGCTGAACGGCACCCGCATCTGCGAGGACACGGCTCTGCTGACCGACACGCTGCGCGGCGCGTGGGGCTTTGCCGGTGCGGTGCTGGCAGAGCCGGGCGCGGTGCAGGACCCGGCCCGGACGCTGGCCGCGGGCGTGGACTTTGCCCCTGCGGACGCGGGACGGCTTGTGGATGCCGTGCAGTCCGGCGCACTGGACGAGTCCGTTTTAAACCGCGCTGCATCGAACATTATACGCACGCTTTTGGCCGCATCGACCCAGCCGTCCCCCGCGGACCGCACCGCAGACCGCAGTCTGGCTGTCGAGCTGGCCAAGCAGAGCGGTGTGCTCCTGCGCAATCTGGGCGCACTGCCGCTGCACAAGGGGCAGAAGGTAGCCTACATCGGCGCCTTCGCCGACCACCCGCGCTATTCCGCCGGTCATCCCCGTGCGCCGCAGGTCACAAGTGCCATCGACGCTGCGGTCCTGCATGGCCGCAAGATCCATTATATCGAGGGCTTCCCCGCGGACCGCGACCAGCGCGACGAGGCGGAGTTCCTGCGTGCCGTGGCCGCCGCCGAAGCTGCGGACGCCGCGGTCATCTTTGCCGGTCTGCCCGAATGTGCCGAGCTGGCCGCCGCGGACCGGCGGCACATGCGCCTGCCCGAATGCCAGAACAACCTGATCGCCCGCGTGGCCGCCGTGCAGAAGAACACCGTCGTGGTGCTGCACACCTCCGGCCCGGTGGAGTGCCCCTGGGCGGACGATGTATCGTCGGTTTTGTGCATGTATCTGGCGGGCGAGGGTCTGGGCGAGGCCACGGACGCCCTGCTGTGGGGCGACGCCGACCCCTGCGGGCGTCTGCCCGAGACCTGGCCCCTGCGGCTGGAGGACACGCCCTGCTATCTGGATTTCCCGGGTGACGGCGTGACCGCCGACTACCGCGAGGGCGTCTACGTGGGCTACCGCTGGTACGACGCCCGCAAAATGCCGGTGCGCTGGCCGTTCGGCCACGGGCTGAGCTACACGGGCTACGTCTACCGCGGCGCGGCGCTGGACGCCGACACGCTGACGCCGGGCGGCACCGTGACCGCACGGGTGACGGTGAAAAACAGCGGCGCGATGCGCGGAGCCGAGGTCGTGCAGCTCTATGTGGCCGATGCCACGGGTGCGCCGGTGCCGGGCGGGCGGGTACCCCAGGCGCTGCGCAGGTTTGCGAAGATCGACCTGCAGCCCGGCGAGGAGCGGGAGGTCGCCTTTACGCTGACGCCGCAGGATATAAGCCGTTACAGCCCCGAGCTGCACGCCTGGTGCGCCGCGCCGGGCCGGTACGAAATACGCATCGGGCATTCGAGCCGGGACATCCGCGCGGTACTGGCCTTACAGTATGCGGACGCAAAAATTTGAGTTTACTATAAAAGGAGATGCAACTATGTCTATCAAGATCACCGAACAGAATTTTGACACCGAGGTTTTGCAGAGCGCCATGCCCGTCGTGGTGGATTTCTGGGCCGACTGGTGCGGCCCCTGCAAGATGATGGGCCCCGTGCTGGAGGAGCTCGCCGCGGCGCATCCCACCGTCAAGGTCGGCAAGCTGAACACCGACGAGAACCTGAAGCTGGCCATGGCCCGCAAGATCGACGCCATCCCGGCGCTGCTGCTTTTCAGGAACGGTCAGGAGGTCAGCCGGTCCGTCGGCTACAAGCCCGCCGCCGAGCTGGAGGCGTGGCTGCGGGAGAACGGGGCGATTTGATAGGATAAATAAAAGGTGCTGCTGTCGGGAAAAGTGACAGCAGCACCTTTTTGTTTATGGAGTTGTAGGGGCCGGGCATGCCCGGCCCGGGGGATTGCGTGGGCAGATGTTTATGGGGTGGTGTGTAGGGGAGGGATTTATCCCTCCCGGGATGCTTGCGGCAGCGGAAACATCCGCGGGGCGTCGGGCAAACCGGCGTTTACGGGCAGCCACTGGGCCGGGCATGCCCGGCCCCTACCGCGCGGCTTTGGGGCAGATGTTACCTGTATTACAGCCGTAGGGCGGCATGCCCCCATGCCGCCGAAGGTCCGCGTGGCCGCCCGTTTAACGGGTTGCCGCGCAAGGTCGCGGCGGAGGGGTCAAGACCCCTCCCTACGGACTAACGTTCACGGGTGCTTTGTAGGGAGCGGTCTTGACCGCTCCGTGCCCGTGTACGGCAAGCCGGCGTTTACGGGCAGCCACCGGGCCGGGCATGCCCGGCCCCTACCGCAGCACTATAGCATACAAAAACACCGCCGTTGACGATTTGGCTCGTCAGCGGCGGTGCGGTTTATTTTATGTTGGAATCAGTAGTTCTTAGCCTCTTCCTCGCCGGTCATGACGCGGAGAGCGCCCTGGCAGAGGGCGAGCAGCTCGTCCTCGCCGGGGTAGGTGGTGACAGGGGCGATCCAGCCGAGGTACTCGGTCAGGGTCTTGGCGGTGAAGGGGTTGTAGGCAATGCCGCCGGTCAGGATGATCTGGTCGACCTTGCCGTGCAGGACAGCGGCCATAGCGCCGGCGTCCTTGGCGATCTGGTAGAAGAATGCTTCCCAGACCTGCTTTGCCAGCGCGTTGCCGGACTCGGCCATCTTGCCGACCTCACGGGCATCGTTCGTGTGCAGATAGCCGTTAAAGCCGCCGTTGCCGCAGATCTTCTTATAAACTTCCTTCTGGGTGTACTTACCGCTGAAGCACATCTTGACGAGGTCGCCGACGGGCACGGTGCCGCTGCGCTCGGGGCTGAAGCAGCCCTCGCCGTCGAGGATGTTGTTGACATCCACGACCTTGCCGTGGTCATGCGCACCGACGGAGACACCGCCGCCCATGTGGATGACGATGAGGTTCAGATCCTCGTAGCGCTTGCCGTTCTCCTTGGCAAAGCGGCGGGCAACGGCCTTCTGGTTCAGCGCGTGGAAGATGGAGCGGCGCGGCAGCTCCGGCATACCGGAAATGCGGGCCTTATCGGTCAGCTCGTCAACAACGACGGGGTCAACGATGTAGCTGGGCACGCCCAGGGAATCGCCGATCTCCCGGGCCAGAATACCGCCCAGGTTGGAGGCATGCTGGCCCTGCACACCGGCCTTCAGGTCAGCCAGCAGGGCATCGCTGACGGCGTAGGTGCCGCCGGGGATGGGCTTGAGCAGGCCGCCGCGGCCCACGATGACGTTCAGGGTCTTGGGGTCGCAGTTTTTCTCCTTCAGGAAGTCCAGAATGATCTCCTTGCGGAAGTCCTTCTGGTCGATGACGCTGGCGTACTTGGCGATCTCCTCGGTGGGGTGGCGCAGCGTTTCTTCAAACAGCAGGGTCTCGTCCTCGAACACGCCGACCTTGGTGGAGGTGGAGCCGGGGTTGATGACCAGGGTTTTGATGGACATTGGTAACGTCTCCTTTTAAAATTCTTTGGCTTCCCCCTTGGGGGAAGCGGATGAGGGGCGGCCTCTCCGTGATTGCCCGCAAACGGCCAGCCACAGCAGGTACAGCCCTCATCCGGCCTCGCTAAGCTCGGCCACCTTTCCCCGATGGGGAAGGCTTTTTACAATTACTGATCCAGCCCCGCTGCGACCACAGCGGCCAGTGCGATGGAGTTGACCTTCGTCTGGAAGGAATCGGAGCGGCTCGTCAGGATAGCGGGGACCTTGGTACCGGTCAGGATGCAGCCGTTCTTGCAGTCGGCAGTGTGGACCAGCGTCTTGTAGACGAGGTTGCCGGCCTGAATGTCGGGGAACAGCAGGATGTCCGCATGGCCTGCAGCCGGGCGGTCCTGGGCACCCTTGTGGTGGGCAGCCTCGGGATCAATGGCAATGTCCATCGAAAGGGGACCGTCAACGACACAGCCGGTGATCTTGCCCTCGGCGTTCATCTTGCGCAGCTCGTCGGCATCGACGGTGCAGGGCATCTTCGGGTTGACGACCTCAACGGCGGCCAGCGGCGCGACCTTGGGGCACTCGACGCCGCAGGCATGGGCAACGGCGACGGTGTTCTCGATGATATGTACCTTATCCTCCAGCGTCGGGTAGGTCATGAAGGCGACGTCGGTCAGGAACAGCAGCTGCTCAATGCCCTTGACCTCAAACACAGCCACATGAGACAGCGTATTGCCGGTGCGCAGACCGACTTCCTTGTCCAGCACGCTCTTGAGGAAGGTCTTGGTGTCCAGCAGGCCCTTCATGTACATGTTGGCCACACCGTCGTGGGCCAGCTTGACGGCCTTGAGGGAGGCCTGCACCTTGTCAGGCTCGTTGATGATCTCATAGTCGGAGAGGTCGATGTTCAGCTCGGCTGCGATCTTGCGGATGGCAGCCTCATCGCCGACCAGAATGGCGTCGGCAATGCCCTGCTTGTGGGCGGCGTCGACAGCCTCCAGAACAGCGTCATCCTCGGCGGCGGCCACGGCCAGCTTCTGCTTGCCGCAGGTCTTTACTTTCGCGATCAGGTCCTCAAAATTCATTTTACAGCACCTCGTTTTGCTTCTTTCCAAAGGCGGGGCCGCTCTCAAAAAAGCCCCGTATGTTAAAATAATAACACGTTATGCGCCGTGGGTCAAGAGGGGGAAGGGGAGCGCGGCATCAAAAAATATTTTTCGCCTTTTTTTCGCCTTTTCTGTGTCTGCCTATATTTAAATAGGTAGGAAATCCTCCTGTTTGCGAAATCCTGACCGAATTTTAACAAATTCGTCATTGACAAAACCTTAACAAGATGGTAAAACTATAGTAGCGGTTCGGGAAACACCGGCCCGCAGCGGCACCTTGCCGCCGTATTTCTGACCCAATGGAGAAGCCCCAAAGAGCCAGCGTCGGCGTCGGTGCCTTGCTTTACCCCTTATGTTGTTTATTTTTTAACAAGTAAGGCGCAAATCCAACCGGAAAGGTTCACCACCCATGCCCACCATCGCCATGTATCCCGGCAGCTTCGACCCCGTCACGAACGGGCATCTCGATATTATCAAGCGCTCCAGCCGTATGTTTGACAAGGTGATCGTCGCGGTGCTGGTCAACAGCGCCAAGACCCCGCTTTTTACGGTAGAGGAGCGCGTTGCCATGCTGCGGGATGCCTGCAAGAACATCCCGAATGTCGAGATCGACTCCTTCAACGGGCTGACGGTCACCTTCGCCAAGCAGAAGGGCGCTACCGTCATGGTGCGCGGTCTGCGCGCGGTCACGGATTTCGAAAATGAAATTCAGCTGGCCCACACGAACTTCGCCATGATGCCCGAGATCGAGACGGTGTTCCTGGCCACGGCCATCAAGTGGAGTTATCTTTCCTCCACCATCGTGCGGGAGGCCGCCCACTACGGGCAGGATGTTTCCCGCTTTGTGCCCCGCAACGTTGAGCGTGCGCTCATTGCCAAGCGCGAGGCAGGGGAGCTGTAAAGCCGCATTCAAGCCGCGTTTTCCGTCGGCCTGAAAATAAATTGTTACTCAATAGTCCATCCAAAGAGAGAATTTTTAGGAGGCTACTTATGAAAAAGATCGTCATCGCCAGCGCCTGCCGTACTGCCATTGGCAAGTTCGGCGGCACCCTCGCCAATGTCCCTGCCGCTGAGCTGGGCTCCATCGTCATCAAGGAGGCTCTGAACCGCGCCAACGTCAAGCCGGAGCAGGTCGACCATGTCTACATGGGCTGCGTCATCCAGGCCGGTCTGGGCCAGAACGTCGCTCGTCAGGCTTCCCTGAAGGCTGGCCTGCCCATCGAGACCCCCGCTGTCACCGTCA
>OKUC01001017.1_pt1 | contig 11476 bp, 6 predicted proteins | sample 1606761 | NCBI WGS metagenome assembly OKUC01 (sample SAMEA3882542, study PRJEB24775) | human gut metagenome | biome: human-associated habitat; feature: intestine environment; material: feces | place: Netherlands | collected 2009/2010 | reverse complement strand
ACTCTATATCGTATTTTTTTATAATCTTCTTTACTTCTTCTGTATCAGTTGACGTGCTGTAAAGATAATCAATATCACTGATTCTTGCTGAGATACCGTCAAGGCTGTCTCGCCATAACCATTCATGAACCTTCTATCCGGCAGGTGTTGACATACCAGAAATAACTGATGCTCTTTCATATGCAGTATAACTATCTCCACGCTGTACGGCAGTATTCTCTCATCCAATTGAAATTTCGGATGATGCAGAGGATGATTCTCTCCTGGTATTCCCGCAAGAAATACTGTGAAAAGTCCTCTGGTTTCTCTAAAATATCTGTATGCGTTGTCACCGGAAAGAAACAACTCATCTTCTCCTTCCAGAACAAATTTATCTCCGAATACTTCTGCACCCACTACCTTTGCTGTCTCTGTAAGTTCCTCATCATTGGCAAACGCATATACCGGATCTTTTGGAAATTCCATACGGATCTGTGTGCCAGTCTGCTTTTCAATTTCCTGCAGATTTCTCTCCAGCTCGTGCTCAAGTGCCATGTAAGTTTCTTCATGAACTGCGCGTATATTTCCGTTTAATACCACATGGTCTGCAATAATATTCGTATATTCACCGCCATGGATCGTACCCGTACCCACAATATATTTTCCTGCATCCGGATGCTGTTTTCCAAACCTTTCATTCAGATCATGAATGGCACTTATCACTTGAGCAGCTGCATAAATTGCATCAATCCCCTTATCCGCTTCACACCAGTGACTGGATTTTCCATGAACATGAATCTGCATACTGTTGATCATGGAAGATGCCTGTCCCTGATGCACTGCCATTCCAAATGTCATGTCCGCTGCGTAATGAAACATCAGAAATGCATCTGCTTTCGGATTCTCTAATGCTCCGGCCTGAAGCATTCTTTTTGCACCTTCACCAATCTCCTCTGCAGGTTCAAAAAGGAACCGGAGCCTGACCGGAAAACTTTCCTGCATTCTTTGCTCTTCTGCCATAATTTTTGCAAGGATCAGTGCTGCTGCCAGGATCATATCGTGACCGCAGGCATGCATACATCCCTGATTTACTGATGCATATGGCAGATTTGTCTGCTCCTGTATGGGCAATGCATCCATCTCCGCCCTGAGTACAACCAGTTTCTCCCTGTTTCTCAGAGATGGAAGTTCCGCGATCAATCCTGTAGGTTCTATCGGCACAATCTCATATCCCAGTTTCTCCAGATATTTCCGGATATATGCAGACGTCTCCACTTCCTGAAGTGCCAGCTCTGGATGTTGATGAAAGTAATGTCTCAATGTGATTAATTCTTCCGTATATTTTTCTATATTCATCTGTTTTCCAACCTTTGTTCTCAGGGATTACCATTTTCATCTTCCGACATACTCAAAACCGCATTCGGACGTTCCAGGCAGAACTTCTGTATCTCTTCCAGAAATCTCTGACCGTATTTCTTTAGCTTATTCTCGCCCACACCGGAAACCTCCAGCATTTCTTCTTCATTTGATGGACATTTGATGCACATATCTATCAGCGTCTTATCACTGAACACGATATATGGAGGCATGGCTTCCTCTTTTGCAATTTCCAGACGAAGTTTCCGCAGGGCTTCAAATAAATCGTAACCTGCTGCCGTAAGCGCATCTGTGCTGCGTTTTCTGACAGATTTCTGGGGCTTTTTCTTTTTATCCGGTTCTTTTTCCTCGTAAGTACGCATGATCACGTGAGTATTTTCATCTCTTAGCGGAGAAATATCGCCCAGTTTCAGCACACTGTAACGTTCCTGTGTCTGATAGAGATATCCCATCTCAGTCATCTGGCTGATCAGTGCCCTGAGTTCTGCCTCACTGTGATCATTCAATGCTCCATAAGATTTATACTTATCTGCTCCAAGCTCCCTCAACCGGGCTCTCTTAGCCCCCAGCAGAGTACCAAGCACAATTGTCAGTCCATACCTTCCTCTCGTCTCAGCCACACAGTTCACTACCCACTTCGCCTCTCTGGTCATATCTGTCTCATGGTATTCTCTGTGACAATTTCCACAATTATCACAGGGACCGAAGGTCTTTTCACCGAAATACTCCAGAATATAATTTCTCAGACATCCTGTTGTTTTACAATATCCTTCCATGATCTGAAGCCTTCGTATATCCCGCTGACGAATGAGAAATTCATCCTCTTCATCCATATCGGAAAAATCTTTGTTATCCAGAAGCATTCGGTCGATCATAACATCCTGTGCAGAAAACAATAGAATGCACTGGGAATTCTCTCCGTCACGCCCTGCACGTCCTGCCTCCTGATAATAATTCTCCATACTCTGCGGCATATTGTAATGGATCACATATCTCACATTGGATTTATCAATCCCCATTCCAAATGCATTTGTTGCAATAATAACAGGAGTTCTGTCATAAATGAAATCATCCTGATTCTTTTTTCTGGTTTCATTATTCAGTCCTGCATGATATCTGGTAACAGCAACTCCTTTTTGGAAAAGCAGTTCAAAAAGATTGTCCACATTTTTTCTTGTAGAACAGTAAATAATCCCGCTCTCTGTTGGATGTCTGTCTATGTAATCCATCACAAAATCGTCTTTTCGCCGGATATTTTCCACGCTGTAATATAAATTCTTTCTGTCAAACCCGGTGATCACTACTTTCGGATCTTCCAGATTTAAAGTACAGAGAATGTCGTTCTTTACTTCCTCTGTTGCAGTTGCGGTAAAAGCACTGACGATCGGACGACCGGGAAGATTTTTTACAAAGTCTACGATTTTGACATAGCTTGGTCTGAAATCCTGGCCCCACTGTGAAATACAATGTGCCTCATCCACTGTCACCATGGAAATCTCCACCTGTCTGGCAAATTCCAGAAACTCATAATTTTCCAGACGTTCCGGTGCAACATAAATAATTTTGTATCTTCCTCCTGCTGCCAGGTACAACGCCTTGCTAATCTGACTTTCCGACAGTGAAGAATTGATAAATGCGGCATGTATTCCCGCTTCATTCAAAGCCTTTACCTGATCCTGCATCAGTGAGATCAGAGGAGAAATTACAATCGTAATTCCTGACAGCATCAGTGCCGGTACCTGATAACAGATGGATTTTCCGGCTCCTGTCGGCATGATTGCAAGCACATCCCGGTGTTCCAGAATGGACTCCACAACACTCTCCTGCCCTTCTCTGAATGTATCATATCCAAAATAAGTCTTTAAGGTTTGTACTGCCTGTCTGTTCACCTGAAACCTCCCTCTGCATTTTAATCTATTTTAATCTCTTTTTCAGCTCCTGAATCAGTTCGGAATAGTCTCTGTGCTGCATCTTCGGAAATGCCTTGATGATACGCCCCTGACCGACAACGGTATGATTGGTAATAGAACTGGACAGTTCCTCAAACTGAGCCTGAAGCTCCGCTCTTTTTATACGAAGCATTTCGATAGATTTTTCTCGCTGTGCGGCAGTTGCATCACGCAGTTCTGCTGCTGCAAGAGTTGCCTGAACCTTTCCTTCTCCCACTTTCTGTGCTGTGCCAATCGTAGTCGTAGCCAGTGTATCGCTCAGTTTATCACTTACAATTCTCAGATCTGAGCGAACCTTATCCAGTCTGGTAAGCTTTTTATTCAGTCCCTGGATCACTGCTACCGTCACAATAAAATCTGTCAGATACACAGCATACAAGACTGCTATCACAATCCATTCCCAGGTTGCAGGTGTATGTAACGCATGTGCCTCTACATACTTCTGGAAAATTTTTACTACCATAACGATAGCCAGTCCCCAGATCAGAGAAAACTCCAGGCAAATGTAGCCATGAAAATTAAAGGGTTTATCTGAATAATCCCACCATCTTGCGTGGAAACACACATCCAGCAGCCAGCCTGCAACCAGTTCCACCGCAGTTGCCAGAACAATTCCAAACACAAAAATCATTCCATCACTCATCTGACGCCCGCTGCCCTGAATTGTATTGAGCAAAGCAAAAACAGAAAGCACCCCAAATCCATATACCGGGCAAACCGGTCCATTCAGGAAACCTCTGTTTATAACTTTTCCCAACGCTACTGCATGAAAAATAACTTCAACAACCCAGCCGCCAAAAGAATAAATAAGAAAATACAGACATATCTGAAAATACGTCATTCCACAAATCATTCGTTGCTCCTCCTTGCTTTCATCAAACCACTTTTCATATCCCATTATCACAGTTCAAACAGAAAACTTACCTGATTCAGTTAAACTTACCCTAGAGTGTGTCTGAAAAATCATTCCCGCAATCTGCACGCCCCACTTTGCGGGATATTTCACCCGAATTCAGTTGCCGTAGCCCGCTACGGCGCCCTCATCCGGGCAAAATATCCCACAAATTGTGACGCACATCTTGCAGAAAGCCTTTTTCAGACACGCTCTAGACTGTTTTGTAATGTACTGATCAGTTCCTCTATAACAATTGGTTTGGATAGAAATCCATCCATACCACATGCCAGTGCTTTCTTTCTGTCTTCGTCAAAAGCATTGGCAGTCATGGCAAGGATCGTAATTCCCGCCAGTGCCGGATCATCCAGTGAACGGATCTGCTCAGTAGCCTCATATCCGTTCATTACAGGCATCTGCACATCCATAAGCACCAGATCATAATCACCTGGTCTTGAATTCTTAACCTTCTCCACAGCCTCTGCTCCATCTTCCGCTGTATCAACCTGAAAACCATATTCACTAAGGAGTGCTACTGCAATTTCTCTGTTCAGTTCATTATCTTCCACAAGCAGTATGTGCCTGCCTCTGAAATCTGAATCTGCTGCCGGAAGAATATTATCATCTGCCCCGGCCTGCTTCTGTCCGATAGCAGCCATCAGAGTCTCTCTGATATCTGACATAAACATAGGCTTGGAGCAGAATGCAGTCACTCCTGCTGCCCTGGCTTCCACTTCAATATCTGACCAGTCATAAGCAGTCAGGATAATGATCGGCGTATCATCACCAAGACTGCGGATCTGACGGGTAACTTCAATGCCGTTCATATCCGGAAGACGCCAGTCAATGATATAAGCATGGAATGCATCACCCATTTCCATAGACTGTCGTGCGCGGAGAACAGCCTCCTTACCGGAAAGTGTCCATTCCGAACGCATTCCAACCTTCACAAGCATCTTAGTCACACTGTCACAGGTATTGAAATCATCGTCTACTACCAATGCCTTCAGACCTTCCAGTTCTGCGATTTTCTCTATACGGTGATTCTCAGGCTGGATCCGCAATGGCAGACGGATAATAAATTCAGTACCTTTGCCCTGTTCTGTCTGAACCTCAATGGTTCCGCCCATCATATCTACGATGTTCTTGGTGATAGCCATACCCAGTCCTGTACCCTGAGTCCTGCTTACAGTGGAAGTCCGCTCTCTCTCAAAAGGAGAAAATATCTTCTGTACAAATTTCTGACTCATGCCGATTCCGTTATCCTTTACCCGGATTTCGTACAGTTCACAGCCTCTCTGTGTACCCGAATACTCTCTCAGCCGGACAGAAACGGTTCCGCCTGCAGGAGTAAACTTGATCGCATTGGACAAAAGATTCAGCAGCACCTGATTCAGCCTGGTCTTGTCGCAATAAACATCCTCATTGGTAACATCCATGACATCCATGTAAAGCTCTAACTGTTTCGCATGGATCTGTCCGCTGATAATGGTTTTCAGATCATGAAGAACCTCTGACAGACTGACTTCCGTCTCTTCCAGATGGATTTTCCCGCTCTCAATACGGCTCATATCCAGGATATCATTGATCAGTGAGAGCAGATGATTACTGGAGGAAAGAATCTTACCCAGATAATCCCGAACCCTTTCTTTATCATCAATGTTGCTTACAGCCAGTGTGGTAAAACCAATGATCGCATTCATTGGTGTACGGATATCGTGAGACATATTGGAAAGGAAGGTGCTCTTTGCCTTGTTTGCAGTCTCCGCAGCGCGGACCGCCTCAGAAAGGGCCTGATTCATTTTTCTATCAGAGGTACGATCTGACAGAACCAGGATATATTTCTTTTTTCCGTTTACCTCGCTGCCCATTGCAACGTTATGAAACCAGCGGTGTTCTCCTGTTTTCTGATGAACATATTCAAGATCCCATTCCTGCTGCTCATGAACCTGGATTTCTTCCAGATACTTCTTCTCCGGATCTTCAACGTCCCCGGGATGCAGTTTCCCAAGGACACAAATATCTTTACGAATCTGTTCTACTGTAATTCCCAGCAGTTTTTCCACATTGGGACTGACGTAATCTGCCTGATATGTTTTTGCATCCAGCATCAGGAAAACGTCATCTACATTCATTGACAGCTTTTGAAACAATTCGTCCCTGTACAGGATCTCCGTATCCTTTCTCTTCAGGTTTACCCTGTTTTTCCGGAGAATAATTCCAATAAAAAGGCCGGCAATACACACCGCTACTGCACTTACAAGCAGCACAGTGCTACGCTGCAGAACATTCATACTTGCATTGACGATATCAGCCTGGACAAGTCCCAGAAAGATCCAGTCCTGAGGTTTGGATTTCTCATAGACCAGATAGTAATCCTCTCCATCCAGATTTATCAGCATTGCATCTGTATGTCCCTCCTTAAACTCTTCTGAGAGTTTAAGGATCTCTTTTTCAGACATATTGGAATGTTCTCTCAGAATCCCAAAGAAATTATACACCTCTCCCCATGCCTCAGAAGAATGATCCACAACAACACGGCCATCCGGATGAACCACATAACTCTGGGCATTTCCATTGAAAGCAGAAATATTCAGCACATTTACGATATCAGAGTTTTCATAGGCAATGGCAATGGCATCATATTCAAAGCCCTGATAATTTCCATGAGGCCTGGGAGTAGCAAAAACAAGGAGCTGGGATTTTCCGGGAACCGTTGCATTGGTTATCACATCATTTCCCTGCCGGATCTCATCTTCAATATTTTCCTGCAATCCCAGATACCCGGTTTCACCTGTTGCCATCTTATAGTTCCCGTCCGCTGACAGGAAATAAAAATCTAAAAAGCCTGCATCTTCCTGTGCTTTCTCTATATACTCACGAATTTCACTTTCATCGGAAGTGTTCTGCAAATATTCCCCCCATATATGGAGATAAGTCAGATTCTTATTTGTCAGCTCACTTAGCATATTATCAGACTGATGAAAAATTTCTGTCAGGTGAGAAACACTTTCCTCATAAACAGTCTTCGATACAAACCCTAAATATTGGAAAACAGTAAAAAAGATTCCAACGAATAGGACAATAAAAATTGCCGTATTCCATCGTTTTCTCGCAACCCGTTTCTTTCTGTTTGTATTATGATTCTTAACATCCATTCTTCTCACCTCAGAGTAATGTAGTCTTCAGGCTCTGCAAGAATGGCATTACCATCTGAAACATATGTTGTCCAAGTATCTTCCACAGAGGTATCCCCTCCATCAAATACAATATTTTCCTCTGCCGGATAAGCTTCCATATATTGTGGTGCTGCAAGGCAGGTCACAGTAAAAGCATCCTTGTCCTGAATCTGTTTTCCATTCTTTGTAACTTTACTCAATGTATAACCATTATCCGTTTCCTTGATTTCTACAGAAATACCACTGAACACAGGCAGAGAGCCGCGGTTAAAGGGGATAAAGCCTCCCTGGTAGCCTTCTATGAAGTTTCTGACCGTTTCCTTCAGTTCTGCCCCGTTCATCTCACTGCTGTAAGCGGAAAGCTCGTTTGGCATGATCATGTTGCCCGCCATTTTTTCTGTATAACCGGCCTTCAGTACATTTCCCGTAAAGCTGTTTCCTGTTGCAATCAGCACATCCGTCCCATAAATACTGCGTAAAGTGTTTGCCATAACAGAATAGGCTTCATTGCCTCCGCTGGTATGGAAGCGATTGGAATAAGTTTTCTTTGAATCCAGCACAATATCCTCAGAAGTGGATTTTTCTTCAAGAAGCTGGGAATTAAATGACTGATAAGCCTGCTCTGCATTATATTCTCCTGAGATCATCTTAGACACCACATCCCTGGAAATGGAAAAAAAGTCATTTGACGCAATACGGATATACATATGGTTTTCTTCGATCACAGGTTTCACATCCTTCAGATATTCCGTAAGCCGGAAATCCACATCCTGGCTATAGCTTAACAGATCCTGCCCATCATAAATGATCCGGTTCTGCGCATCTTCTGAAAGCATTGTGTTCAGTACCTTCATTGCTTTCTGCCGACGTGTTTCATCCTTTGTCAGGTCACGGTTTAAAGCTATCTGGAAATATGGTGTAGTCATCAGCCACTTTTCGCCGTTCTGCTGAAAGAATGGCAGGAATGTTGTGTTAATGCCCTGATCCTGGAACATTTTTACACCGGCAGAACTGCCGAAATACATGGCAAGCTTACCACTTTTGTACATCTCAACCACATCATCATAATTCATATCCAGATCATCCTGGCTCAGCCCTGTATCCTGAATAAACTGCTCCATACGTTCAAAAGCCTCCGGCCAGACAATACTGTCCAGACCTTCTCTCTTTGTATTGTCCGGGTCACTGTAGATGGTACGCCACTTACGTCCATCCACAGAAGACAGCTCTGATGCAGACAGACCCTGCAGTGTTTCCATACAGGTATAATCATAAGAATAGTCTGCCGTAAATCCACGAACACCCACTTTGTCAAATGCCTGGCAGGCGGAAACAAAACTCTCGTAATCTGTTGGCAACGGGATATCATATTTTTCAAAAAGGTCTTTGTTCACTACAAAACCATGGGCATCTGCACACACAGGAAGCCAGTTTACGCTTCCATCCTCGTTCCTGAAATTGCTGAGGTAGGTATCATAGACAGCACCTGCCGCATTGGTTGTGGAAAGATCCATCAGACTGTCTTTCAGAGGACTTGCATCATGGAGGGAAAACCGGCAGCAGGTTATAATATCCGGCAATCCACCGTTTTCGTTCAGAAAACGATAGAAATCCAGATCATTATTGCCTACTACAAATTCAATGTTGATATCCGGAAGCTGTTTCTGGATGTATGATGCGTATTTTTCATACAGATTTGTGGTCCATAGATACACTGTGATAGTTTCCGCGTCTTCTTTTTCCGTACTTTTCCTGCCGCAGCCAGACAGAAGTGACATGACTGTCACCATCACCAAAAGTACAGAAACTAACTTGTTCCATTTTTTCTTTTTCATTATAACTTTTCCCTCTGATTGTGTTTTACTAACTCATTGATCACTTTTACTAATAATTTCCCATCAACAGGCTTGGCAATATGTTCATCCATTCCTGCTTCCTTTGCTCTCATTTTGTCCTCAGTGAACGCGTTTGCTGTCATGGCAATGATCGGTATCACTTTTGCATCCTCTCTGTCCAGAGAGCGGATCATCTTTGCTGCTTCATATCCATTCATGACAGGCATCATAATATCCATAAGAATGACATCAAATTCTCCAGGACTGCTTTTTCTGAATATGTCAACAGCCTCCTGTCCATTCCATGCTTTGGTCACCACAGTGCCTTCATTCTGAAGCACAAATTCTGCAATCTCCATATTCAATTCATTATCCTCTGCCAGAAGAACATGGAGCCCCTGGATAGATGCTTCCGTTTTTTCTTCCGTTTCAGTCCTGTCCTTCATATCTGCATCAATCTGGAATGGAATCCGGATCACAAATGTAGTCCCTGTGCCTTCTTTACTTTCAAAGGAAATGGTTCCGCCCATTTTCTCCACCAGTTTTTTTGTGATTGGCATTCCCAGTCCTGTTCCGGCGAATTTTGTGCGGCTTCCTGCATGTTCCTGTGCAAATGGTTCAAAAATGCGTTTCTGGAATGCCTCTGCCATTCCGATCCCGGTATCTCTGCAGACAAATTCCAATGTGGTCATTGCTGTCTGTTTTGACGGGATTTCCCGACAGCTGATATAGATATATCCGTTTTCTTTGTTATATTTCACCGCATTGGACAAAATATTCATCAGGATCCGCTTCACATGCACCGGACTTCCAATAAGATTCCAGTGTGTAACTTCTTTCTTTTCCCAAAGGATCCGGATATTCTGCTCTGCAGCCACCTGTTCGATCACACCCAGTATTTCCTCAGAAATACTGTTCAGATTAAATGGGATTTCTTCCAAAACCACTTCATCTGACTCCAGCCTGCTCATGTCCAGAACTTCGTTTACCAGTTCCAGCAGCAGATGGGATGCCTCTTTGATCTTTGCTCTGCATTCCGTCTGTTTCTCCATATTATCTGCATAATGGTCTGCCACATTGATCATGCCGCAGATTCCATTGATCGGTGTCCGGATATCATGGCTCATCCTCTGCAGAAACTCGGTTTTTGCCTCATTGGCTGCTTCTGCTTTTTTTGCTGCTCTTAGAAGTTCTGTTTTATATTTTTCATCTTTTTCCTGTTCCTGTTTCCGGTGTGCCAGATCCGCTCTGTAACCCCAGAAGCAGAATATACCGAATATGAGTAAATAAAGAAAAACGACAGCTGTTACACTTAGTGGCAGGTTATGGAATACTTCCGTATCCGGAAGATAGGCATAAATATAATAATCCCGCTGCTTCAGCATGATTCCGTAACCTCCGGTTCCTTCATTTTTTAAATGAAAAATATGCTGACTGTCTGTATGCTCTTTCATTGCCTGGACAACCTGGTTGCCGGCAGTATCCTGTCCCAGCAGGCTTTCATCGTTGCTGGCAACGATGGTTCCCTTGTCTGCAACAATAATCGTTCCATCTTTCTGAGTGCTATAGCCATTTAAAAGGTTCTGTATTGTCAGGGTATAATTTCTGACAAATTCCGGAGATGTATAATAATAGATTGCAACCATACCCGTCCCATCTTTTCTGGCACAGGCTGCAATATCGATTCGCGATCCGTCTTCTCTGGAAATCCGTTCCGAATAAGATCTTTCTTCATATCCGGTAAAATCCATGATAATGTCTTTTTGCAGATAATCTGTGATCTCATTGGTCAGAGCCTCATCCATGCTGTATTTGCAGACTGTCTTTCCCTCTGCATCCAGCACAAGGATACCATCCACCCAGAGGGTCTGCAGATTTTCTTTCAGAAACTCCTGGCTTAGCCGGCCGCCGTTTTCTGTTTCCATGTCGATATTCGTACTCATCTGTCTGGCACTTTCAATGGCGCGGAGGAGACTTTTAGATTCCGAAGCTTCATTATAATGGGTGTAGGTGGAACACTGCACTTTGACATAGTTTACAGTTTTCACCATCCTGTTCTCTGCTTCCTTTTTCTCTGCCTGAAAAAAGTAATACAGGGAAGTTGCAGTCACACAGATTCCAAGCAGAATGCCGAATATCCAGAATCGTTTTACTTTTATTCTTCTCCTAATATCCAAGATCATCCACCTCCAGATACTTCTGGGGATCATCCAGATATTTTTTAATGATTTTCAGGGATGTGCCATCCTGACGCATTTCTTCCAG
>OKUC01001013.1_pt1 | contig 11497 bp, 18 predicted proteins | sample 1606761 | NCBI WGS metagenome assembly OKUC01 (sample SAMEA3882542, study PRJEB24775) | human gut metagenome | biome: human-associated habitat; feature: intestine environment; material: feces | place: Netherlands | collected 2009/2010 | reverse complement strand
TCTAGCTACAGCGACTATTGCCTTATTTCTAGGCACATTTCGTTCAATCAATTTTTGGTATTTCTTCTTCAAACGTTCTGTTGCCTTATCCGCATATGCAATAATATTTACATCCATTCCTTTTTGACGACTTTTTAACCCTTGTGATTTTTTCGCATATACGTTTCCTTTCACCAAAGATTGTGCACATTCTACCAGTGTTTTTCTAATCACTGTATTTCCTTGCTTTGTAATACCAATTCGGTTGTTTTTATCGCCACTAGAATGTTCTCCTGTTGTAAGTCCAGTATAGGATGCATATGCTTTTGCGCTTGGAAAACGTTCAAAATCAGCTGTTTCTACCTGTATAGTCATGGCTGCAAATGTTTCTATACCCTTAAAACATCTTAATTTAGATACCTTTTCATGGTATCTTTCACTTTGATACATCTCATCAATACGATTCATGAATCGATTGATTTTATCGTTTAAATTTTCCATTTCTGCAATATATTCATTTAAGGTTTCTCTTTGAATTTCTGACATTTCCAATTCTCTGATCCAATTCATATAGCGAATTGTCCATATTGATAGCCATGACGCAATACAAATGCGCAGATTTCCTGCTTAACTCTTTTTAATTCCTTTTTGAAATCATGAATCATACGGATGTATTCTTTTATTTCAACATCTTCTTCATCTGGAACATATACAGATTTATATGATCCACTAGCCAAGTTCTTTGCAATATTCAAAGCATCCATTCTGTCATTCTTTACCATCTTATTTTTTGCAGAAACCTGCATAGTTGTAGGAGCCAAAATTACACAATCCACTCCTCTTGCAGTTAACGACTTATAAAGAGAATATCCAAGACAACCTGCTTCATAACCACATTTGATTTCTACATCGTTTTCATAACGACTTTTAAGTGTTTCAATAAACTTAATTACTAGTTTTACATCAGAAGCAAATGTAGATTCTGAAACGATTTCTCCTGTATAACCATCATAAGCGCATAAACTAAACGAATTTTTGTGGACATCCATTCCAACAGATAATATACTTTTCATAGTGACCTCCTATTGTGTTATGGCATCGACACCATAAGTGTTTTTAATCAATTCAATTATGAGTCGTAATCCACGTATTGACAATAGGAGGTCACTTCATATTATCTCTGCTTTATACTACCATACTATTTATCATTTAAAAATCATACAATTATGGGAAATTGTGCAGAAGTATGATAGAATTTCTGTAAAAGTGGAGGCAAGAAAATGGAACAATATAAAAAAGAGTTTATTGATTTCATGTTGGAATCTAAAGTATTAAAATTTGGTGATTTTACACTAAAATCAGGACGTAAATCCCCATTCTTTATGAATGCTGGTGGATATGTTACAGGTAATCAGTTAAAAAGATTAGGTGAATATTACGCAAAGGCGATCGTCAATCAATATGGTAAAGACTTCGATGTATTATTCGGACCTGCATATAAGGGAATTCCATTGGCTGTTGCGACGACAATCGCATTAGATAATTTATATGGAATGGAAGTTCGTTATTGTTCAGATCGTAAAGAAGAAAAAGATCATGGAGCTGACAAGGGAAGTTTCTTAGGAACAAAACTACAAGATGGTGATCGTGTCGTTATGATTGAAGATGTTACGACATCTGGAAAATCAATGGAAGAAACAGTACCAAAGGTTCGTGGTGCAGCAAATGTTGAAATCGTTGGATTGATGGTTTCTTTAAATCGTAATGAAAAGGGAAAAGGTGAAAAGACTGCATTAACGGAAGTTAGTGAATTATATGGTTTCCCAACAGCTGCTATCGTATCCATGCCAGAAGTGATTGAATATTTAGGTGATAAATTAGATCCTGAATTAAAATCAAGAATTGATGCATATTATGAAGAATATGGAGCTAAGGAATAGAGTCGAAAGATTCTATTCTTTTTATATACTTTGCGCATTGCGGTATATTTTGCATAAAAATACTTTGCGCACTGCGGTATGTATATCTATAAGTGCTTTATATAAAGTAAATTTAAATGTTCTGCTTTTCTTGCGTTAAAATGCAACATTTTACGTTACTTTTGAACTATTGTGAATTAAAATATAAGTAGATAGTGCAGTATATAAAAGCGAGGTGATGGTGTATATAATATGCTGTACCATGACTTTAAGGAAAAGACGAATAATAATTCTTACAAAAAATTTCTAATTTTGATAAAATGTCTACAACAACGAGTCTTCTTACGGGATATAATTCCAGTTGTAGAAGGCTCGATTTTTGTATATTAGGAGGTATCTTATGATAATTACAATTACACGTGAATTTGGAAGTGGCGGAAGAACCATTGCCAAGAAATTGGCTGAAAAACTAGGCTATGCTTATTACGATTATGAAATTGTGCAACAAATTGCTCAAGAAAGTGGTTTTGCGAAAGAGTATATTGAAGAAAATGGGGAAGATGCATCAAGCACAAGTACATTTGGCTTTATTTGGAATAATTATGGATATAACTTATCGGACGAATTATATATTGCACAAAGAAATGTAATTTGTGAATTGGCCGATAAAGGAAACTGCGTTATTGTAGGAAGATGTTCAGACTATATTCTTCGTGATCGTAAAGATGTATTGAATGTATTTATTCATGCGGACTTTGAATATCGCAAGAATCGTGTTGTTTCGGTTTATGGACAAAATGAATTTGCACCAGACAAACGAATCAAAGACAAAGATAAACGTCGTATCGCTTACTATAAATATTACACGGATCGTAAATGGGCGGATGCTAAAAACTATCAATTGTGTTTAGACAGTGGTGTTTTGGGTATTGATAAATGTGTAGAATTAATTGAAAAAGCCATGTAATTTTGTTTTGACAAATTAAAAAAATAAAAATATAATCACTTCGTAACGAGTAGCGGAAACAGCGTAAATCCAGTTTTCTGCTACTTTTTTATATTTTTGTAAAGTGTGTTGCTTAAAAGCGTAAGTCCAACTTATGTAGGCAATGCACTTTTTTGTGTTTTAAGGAGGAAAAGAATGGAAGAAAACAACAAAATGAAAAATGAGCCAGTCAATAAGTTGATGCTTCAAATGGGTGTGCCCATGATTTTATCTATGGCCTTGCAAGCTGTCTATAACATAGTCGACAGTGCCTTTGTAGGAAATATGAAAGAAGGAAGTGAAGCCGCATTAAATGCACTTACCTTAGTTTTCCCTATCCAGATGTTGATGGTGGCCTTAGCCATTGGTACAGGTGTTGGAGTAAACGCCTTACTCGCAAGAACTTTGGGTCAAAGAAATCGTGAAAAAGCTTCTAAAGTAGCCGGAAATGGTTTGTTTCTAGCTACAGTTATTTATATTATTTGTGTGTTGTTTGGATTGTTTGGCATTAAAGCCTATATATCCTCTCAAACAAGGAATGTGCTTGTATTATCGATGAGTGTAGACTATCTAAGGATTTGTTGCCTATTATCCTTTGGCGTTGTGTTCTTTTCTATATTTGAAAAACTGCTCCAAGCTACAGGACGCTCCTTATATTCAACAAAAAGAAAATCGCTTTATATAAAGTGCGATATATGTTAATGGCATGATATTGGCATAAAATAGCCTTGTTTTTCACCTATTTTCACTAGTTTTTTATAAAATTTAAGTGTTATCTAAAGAAAGAGGGAAAATTACATGGCAGTAAAGAAAGATGAAAAAACAGGTACGTGGTATTTCTATGGTTCGTACAAAATGAAGAATGGAAAGTATAGACAATACAAGAAACGTGGCTTTCCAAAAAAGAAAGATGCAGTAAAAGCAGAGATCATATTCAAAGAGAACGTGAAAGACCCATACAAAAATATCACACTTGAGGAATTATTTAATATCTATGCAGCATATACAGAAAAGAGAATAAAAGAAAGTACCTATAAAGTTCAGAACAGATTGCTTGAAAGATGGATTGATATTTTAGGTGATGTGAACATAAAATCCATTACAACACACGATATAGAATGTGCAATGGAATTAATGATTAATAACGTAGGATATGAAACCGCAAAGAACTATTTATCTAGAATCAATAAGATGATGCGATTTGCAGTTCGTAAAGGATATTTAGAATCTAATCCTTGTTCCCCTGTTGAATTGGCTAAAAATCCAAACGAAAAGAAAGTCGAAATGAAGTATTGGACTTTGGAACAATTCAATCTGTTTATTCATTACGTTGAAAATCCTTTGTATCATCTTCTATTCGATAATCAATTTTATATGGGGATGAGAATTGGTGAAACACTAGCGTTGACTTGGGAAGATGTGGATTTAGAAAACAATACGATTGCAATTAAAAAGACATGGTCAAAAGACTTACATAAAATCACAACTCCAAAAACTCCAAACAGTTATAGAACAATCACAATGCCCCAGTTCTTATCGGATGAATACAAAGAGTTTAAAGAGATGTTGGATGTTCCTGAGAAATCATTTGTATTCGGGATAGATATACCCGTATGCAATACGACAGTTAGAACGAGGATGAGAGAAGCTATTAAACTTGCAAACGAAAATAACGAAGAACAAATACCTATCATTCGTATACACGATTTAAGACACTCATGTGCTTCATATATGATTGGCAATATGGTAAGAGATGGAAGCTCACATTTTAGCTTGTATGACGTTGCTAAGCGTTTAGGAGACAATCTGAGCACTGTATTAAGTGTTTATGCTCATTGGCTACCTCAAGCAGATAAAGGAATTGCGAAGTTAATGGATAAAGATAATGCACTAGATTAATTTCTAGTGCTTTTTTTGTTTGTAAAAAGAAAAACACACTCTTTAGCGAGTGTGCCTTCCATGAAATAGAGAGAGATGAAAATACAGTTGCCTATTTACAGGCACTTAAAGTTTACCATGTTTTAATGCGGACGTTTTGTGCTACCAAGCAAACGAATATAATTATTTATTTCATCTCCATTCAATAATTATGATTATAATCCTATTTTATTTTTGAATTCATCAACTAATGTTCCTTCAACAAATTCAAGTGTTTGATCTTGTATTTTTTTGAATTCTTCTTTTGTTAAAGTGATAGATGCTCCGTTTTTATTTGTTATTAAATATTTTGCATATGTTTTATCATTTTTTTCAGGTGCGAGGTGTACTTCCTGAACTTCCCAGTTGTTGCTTTTTAAATAATTTATAAAATCTTTAAGAAAAGTATCTTCAGCAATAACTGATATACACCCTGTCTTTTCTTCAGAAAGAGGTGGCTCACTTTTAGCATCAGGAACGAAACTTTCACTATACGCTCCATTGTCAGAACCTAGTAAATACCATTCTGATACATTTAATGCTTTTGCAAGCTTATGTACAACTTTTAACGATGCAGGCCTTCCGTTCTCTATTTTATTAATTGATGTACGTGAAGAATATCCTGCTTTTTTTGCTAATTCATCTTGTGTCATGCCAAGTCTTATGCGTTCTTTTTTAACTCTGTCTCCTAATGTGTTCATTTTTTCATCTCCTTTTTTGTGCATATCTACTTATATTATAAAGCCAATTGCTTAAAGCGTCTACAATATGATGAAAATAATTCACTTTTATGTTGACATAAATATCTACAAAGTGTATATTATTGGTGTAGTCAAAAACGTCTACTCGAAAGGAGTGAAAAAAATGACTGATACATTACTATTAAAAGAAAAAATCGAGTCTAGTGGTCTAAGGATAGGTTTCATTGCCGATAAATTAGGCATAGATCGTACTACATTGTGGAAAAAAGTAAATAACGAGCGCAGTTTCAAGCAAAATGAAATCATGCAAATGTGCGAATTGTTAAGAATCGATTCATTAGAAGAAAAAGAACATATTTTTTTTGCCACTGATGTAGACAAAAATGACATCATATAAAAAGGAGAATAAACAAATGAATGAATTATTTAATGTAACTACAAATGGTGACAAATTAACTTTGTCGGCTAGAGATTTACACAATCAACTACAGATTCACACAAAGTTCAATGATTGGTTTTCAAGAATGAAAGAATACGGTTTTGACGAAGGAACAGACTTTTACTCATTTTTGAGTGAAAGTACTGGAGGTAGACCTGCTACTGATTATCAAATCACACTTGATATGGCAAAAGAAATTGCAATGCTCCAACGTAACGAAAAAGGAAAACAAATCCGTAAAAAGCTGATCGAATTAGAGAAGGCATGGAATAGTCCTGAAAAAGTTATGGCACGTGCATTAGACATTGCACATAAAACAATTGCTAATCTTCAAATTGAAAATGAAGAAATGAAACCGAAAGCGTTGTTTGCCGATACGGTAGCAGCTAGTGATAGTTCAATCTTAGTTGGTCAAGAAGCTAAATTGATTAGTCAAAGCGGATGTAAGATGGGTCAAAATCGTTTCTTTGCTTGGCTAAGAGAAAATGGGTATTTGTGTTCTAAAGGCGAAAATTACAATATGCCAACGCAAAAATCTAGAGAAATGGACTTGATCGAAATCAAGATTAGAACAGTAACGAATCCTGATGGTTCTGTAAGAGAAACTAAGACACCAGTTATTACAGGCAAAGGTCAGATTTATTTCATTAATAAATTCAAAAATGCATAAAACGATAAGAAGGGGTGAATAAAATGGCAGAACCAAGTGAAAGATTAGAAAGTGACAGATTAGATTCAATTAGATTATTCCAAGACTCAGTGCATTGGGAAGGAAAAGTTTTTGATGTGCTAATTAAGAACGGATGTTCTAAGGAAGATTTAGTAAACGTATCTTCAATGCTTCAAACCATTTATATGTGTGGATTTGAAGTAGGGAAAAGATGTGTAAAGGAATGAAAGTGTTGCTTGGCTATAGAGACATCATGGAACTTGGTGTTTCTAAAAAAACCGCATACAAGATGTTGAATCTCATATGCGAATCGGAGGCTTACAAAAAGTCCAATCTATCCAAAGTGATAGATACAAAGAAAGTTCCAACAAAGTTATTTATCAGGATGTTTCCTGAGTTCAAAGAAAGGTGTGAACAACATGATGAATGTAGATGATTTAAGAGAAATGGATGACAACCGTTTTATTGATGAAGATGAAGAGGAGGAAGAACAAGATGAGTACAGTTACGAAGACTACTGCTACGACTTCTGCAAAGCAGAAAGAGACGAAGAAGCCTGGTTCTAAATCAACCGCAAAGAAGAAAGCAGTTGAGTTAGGTGATTGTATCACGCTTCCTTCTTTCGCTAATAACGAGTACGAAACTCAGTATTCAATGCTCGTTAGAAGTCAAAAGCAGACTCATATGGTTAATCGTGCTGCTAAGTTTAATTACATTTGCTCGTTAATCTGTTTCTTAGTTTCTCTAGCTTTCATTGTGATAGCTAATTGGTACATAAGAGGTTTGTAAATTGAGGGGAGGAAGTAAAGATGAATCTTTACCAAGACACCGATAAATTCAGTGTTGAAAAGTATGGAAGTCATGAAGAATGGTTAAAAAAGCGTGGACGTGGAATTGGTGGCTCGGATGCAGCGTGCTTCATGAATTTAAACCCATGGAAAACGCTTAATCAGTTGTGGCATGACAAGAAGTTTGGATCACAACAAATCACAAATGATGCTATCGAGTATGGCAATACTGCAGAGCCTTGTTTAAGAACGCTATTTCAAGCCAAACATCCTGAGTTAGATGTGCAATACGTGGATAACGTTACATTGGTTTCTAAAGAACATGAGTTCTTGAGATACAGTCCTGATGGATTGATTTACAACAAGGAAACCGGTGAAAGAGGAATCTTGGAAATCAAAACATCAAAGATTATTAATTCTCATAGTTTGCAGAAATGGGGTTCTAAAGGAAACGAAACAGTTCCTGACAACTATTATTGCCAAACTTTAGAGGGATTGATCGTTACGGATTTCGACTTTGTTATCTATTGTGCAGAACTAAGATTTGCAGATGGTGATGCACGAATTATAGAGCGTTCCTACAGAAAAGTAGAAGCTCTAGACAGTATGAACGATTTAAAACAAGCAATGTTAGAAAAATGGGATAGGTACTTCATAGGTGATGTAGAACCACCTATCACATTGTCTATATAGAAAAAGAGGAGATGGAAATATGGAATTTAATTTAGAGGTACGTGCACAAAACGGAAAAGTGTACACAAATGCAAGTGATTTATTACCTGATATTCAAGAAGGCTTAAAGCACTACAACTATGTAGTAGATGAAGGCAACTACAAGAAGGCTAAAACAGATAGAGCTGCTTTAAACAATTTGGTAAAGCTTGTATCTGATAAGCGTAAACAAGTTGAGAATGATGTCTTTGCACAATGGATTCAGGATAAAAAAGACATTATGCAAGTCGAAAAGACTATCAAAGCAGCATCCGATAAATTGGGTGATGGAATCAATGATATTGATAATGCAGAGAAAGAATTGAAGAAAAATCAGATTAAAGAGTTGTGGTTAAATATGACGAACAACAAATATCCATTCGATTTAGTTTTTGAAGAAAGATATTTGAACAAGTCTGTTAAGCCTAAGGAAATTGAAGAATCATTGAATAACAAGTTCTTGAAAGCTGAAGAACAATTATCATTTATCGAAGCTTCTTTACCTGATGATGAACTACAGGCAGAACAAGTTATCCAATTATTCTGTAAAACTTTGGACTTAAGCAAAGCTACGGAACGTATCAACGAGATCAAGGAAGCTAAAGCAAAGCTTCAAGAAAAAGTAAATGCTCAAATTGAACAGTCTAAGCAAGCTCAAATGGAAAGAGAAAATGCAGTACCTACACAAGCTCCGTTTGAAACCCCTCAGGCTCAAAATCAGACAGAGCCAAGAAGATACTGCGTATTCCGTGTTGAAGGATCTACGGAAGAGTTACAAGCTTGCAATCCAATTTTAAATCAACTTATTAAAGAACATGGTGTAAAAATCAATATTTTAGAAAAAGGAGAATGTTAATTATGTTACAAAACAATATTGCAAAAAAGAATGACAATCAATTGGTAGAATTTTCTGCTAACGGAGAAAAAGTAAAATTAAGTCCAGCTATCGTAAGAAATTATCTAGTAAATGGGAATGGTCAAATTACAGACCAAGAAGTTGTGTATTTCATTAATTTGTGTAAATCGCAAGGCTTGAATCCATTCATTAAAGACTGCTACTTAATCAAGTATGGAAGCACTACACCAGCTCAAATGGTAGTTTCAAAAGATGTTTTCTTGAAACGTGCCGAAAGAAATTCGGAATTTGACGGTTTAGATGCTGGAATTATCGTGATTAATAACGAAAGCGGTGAGTTAACTTACCGAAAAGGTGCTTTCTATCTTAAGGATCGTGAAGAAGTAGTCGGTGGATGGGCAGATGTATTTAGAAAGAATGTATCTCATCCAACTCACATTGAAGTCTCATTTGAAGAATACGCAGGAAGAACTAAGGACGGAAAGCTTAACTCACAATGGAGCACGAAAGCTGCAACAATGATTCGTAAAGTTGCGATTACTCAAGCATTGAGAGAAACATTCCCTAACGATTTCCAACAGATGTATTCAGAGGAAGAAATGAATGTGGATATGAAATTGGATGAAACTCCAATTCAACAACCTACAAACATTGTTGAGCAAGCACCTGTTCAACCACAAACATATTCGCAACCCGAAGAACCACAAGGGGCACAACCCGAAGGTGTAAGTCTTGTATAAATCAAAACGTAGCCAAGCTACAGATATTCCTAAATCAGTTAAAGATACTGTATGGGAAAGAGACGGGAGAATGTGTATCTTTTGCGGTTCTCCCTTCGCATTTCCTGAGGCACACATTTGTTCAAGAGCACAAGGCGGACGTGGGGTAGAAAAAAACATTATTACGGTATGTAGAAGGTGTCATAACCTACTAGACCAGAGTCCAAAGAGAGAGAAAATGTTAGGCATTGCCAAAAGATATTTAGAACGCATCTACGGACATATTGATGAATCAGAGGTGAAATATAATGCTAAGCCAAAATGAACTGTTATTTAAATACAATCCATTCAAAATCAAGCATTGGAAAGATGAAGAAATCCAAGAACAATTAGGAATCTTAGTTGATGCTTATATTTCAGATGCAGAAACAGTAATGGAAATGGCATTAAACATTGAAAACCTCGCAAATCAAATGTTCTTAATTGGTGAAATGATTGCTAGATTACATGAAAGCTCAAACATTTTGAAAGCAGACATTGAAAACAAAACAAATCAAGAGATTTATGTTGCACGTAGTACTTGGGAACGTGAGCATGATGGAAAAGCACCTAGTATTAAATACTTTGAAGCTTTAGCAGGTCAAAAAGTTTCTGAGGAAAGAACTAAGTTTGCAAAAGTTGATTCTGATTTAAAACGTTTCAAAACTGCTTACGAAAGTATTGAAGCAAAGATGAACTCAGAAAAGAAAAAACTTGATGCTACTAAGTTTGAGATTGGAGGTGCGTAAGATGGCTTTCATTGGAATTGACCCAGGAAATATAGAGAGTGCATATGTAGTTGTTGCAGATGATTTAAGCGAAGTCCTAGAAAAAGGAAAAGTTGAAAATCATGAATTGATGAAATTACTTACTCGTTTCAAGTTAACATACGATATTCGATATGTAGCTATTGAAATGATTGCTTCTTATGGTATGGCAGTTGGTGCATCTGTATTTGATACGTGTGTATGGATAGGGCGATTTAAAGAGCATTGCTTGAAGCTTTTATGGGAAGTGGAGTTTGTATATAGGAAAGAAGAAAAAATGCTTCTATGCAACTCCATGAAGGCGAAAGACAGTAATATCATTCAAGCTTTAATTGATTTGTTCGCTAAAGACACTCCAAACAAAGGAAAAGGAACAAAAAAAGAGCCTGGATATTTCTACGGATTTAAAAAAGACATATGGCAAGCAATGGCAGTTGCTTACGTTTTCCATACTAAATATATCGGAACAGAATGTTAGGAGGTGTGATGAATGTCAGTGATTAGAACTATTAAGAACGAGAATTACACAACTATGTGTAACACTCATCTAAGAGATAAAAACCTATCGCTTAAAGCAAAAGGATTGCTAAGTATGATGTTGTCTTTACCTGATAAATGGCATTATTCGGTAAAAGGTTTGGAAGGTATATGTAAAGAAAGTAAAAACACGATTAATAGTGTTTTGAATGAATTGGAAGATAACAACTATCTTGTTAGAAGAAGAAGATACTGCAATGGAAAAATCAGTGAGTGGGAATACATTATTTTCGAGAACAATGGAAACCATGACGAAGAATTACTACATCTCAAAAATGAAGATATAGAAAATGAAGATATAGAAATTCAAGATATAGAAAATAGGGACGTATATAAAATAACTAAAGAATTAAGTACTAATAGATTAAATACTAATGAATATAAAGAAAAAAATATAAAAAAAGAAAGTGTTCAATCTGTTATTGCAGAGTATACAGAAAACAAAGATTTGCAAGATGCATTGCATGGTT
>OKUC01000989.1_pt1 | contig 11792 bp, 9 predicted proteins | sample 1606761 | NCBI WGS metagenome assembly OKUC01 (sample SAMEA3882542, study PRJEB24775) | human gut metagenome | biome: human-associated habitat; feature: intestine environment; material: feces | place: Netherlands | collected 2009/2010 | reverse complement strand
CAGTTTGCCGTTTTATTTTCATTCTAGTATAAATATGGAAAGTTTTGTGCTTTCTGCTATAAAAAATTGTTATTTGATTCGGGTTGTCTCATTATCTCCCGTGTAAAATAGCAACTTTTTACTTTAATTTGAGTAAGTACTGTCCATAGTTGGTCATCTTGAGGCTCTCGCCAATCTCATGAACCTTATCTAAAGATACGAATCCTTCTTTCCATGCAAGTTCTTCTAAGCAGCCTACATAGCATCCTGACTTCTGAAGTGCCTTAACAATCTCGGCTGCCTCTAACATACTGTCTGCTGTTCCGGCATCCATCCATGTAAGTCCTCTGTCAAATGGAATTACCTTTAACTGGCCTCTGCTTAAATACTCTAAGTTAACATCTGTAATCTCGTACTCACCTCTTGCGGATGGTTTAAGATTCTTAGCAATGTCAATTACCTGATTATCATAGAAGTATAATCCTGGTACGATGTAATTAGACTTTGGATTCTTTGGCTTCTCTTCGATGGATACAGCCTGTCCGTTCTCATCAAATTCTACAACACCAAATGGTCTTGGGTCATCTACATAATAACCAAATACCTTTGCGCCGTGGTCATCCTTGATGGCTTCTTTCATGATCTCATCAAGATTATGGCACTGGAAAATGTTATCTCCTAATACGAGGCATACAGAATCATCTCCAATGAAGTCTTCTCCGATGATAAGTGCATCTGCGATTCCCCGCGCAACTTTCTGTACTGCAAACTCGATATGAAGTCCTAATTCACTTCCATCTCCGAGAAGGTTCTGGAACTCTCTTTCTTCCCCTGGTGGAATAATTACAAGAATATCCCTGATTCCTGCCTGAAGTAAAGTGGCAATTGGATAATAAATTAATGGTTTGTCATATACTGGTAATAACGGTTTACAAACTGGCTTTGTCATAGGGTACAGTCTCGTACCTCTTCCAGCCGCTAATACTATTCCTTTCATAAAAATAAGTCCTCCTTAGTAACTTTGAATCCCTATGTTACTCATAATGTCTCAACTATGCTGTCAACATTCTTACATGATGCTGTCTTTAGATTCATGCTTATTAATGCTTTTATTTTAACAAACTACCATGATTCCAATATTTTATATTATTTCCCATGAGCTGTCAAACTTTTTTTGCAATTTAGTTAAATATTTATATAGTTTGTCTTTATTTTCCTGCAAATGCGCTCTGTACTGCAGCCATCGACAGTATTTAGGAACGTTTCGCGGAATTTCTTAAGGTCTGCCTGTTCATTTGCCGATACAATATTCTGAAGCATGGCAGCAGATTCCTCGCATAATGCCTCAAAATCCGTGACAACGGGACCTGGTGTAAACTGCGAATAATCAAAGTAAAAGTCTCTGCTGTCCATGTATTCTTTCTCATCAAATGCATAGAAAAGCATTGGTAATTCAAGGATCGCTGCCTCAAATACGCTGGAACTATAGTCTGTGATAAGAAGGTTGCTGATCAGCATGAGGTCATTGATATGTTCTTCCCCGCTCAAATCAAGTACTCTGTCCTGCCATTGTGCATCCACAGTAAACTTTTGCTTTACAAATGGATGATTCTTTAAAATAAGTACCGTGTCTTCTGGCTGCCTTTCCATAAAGTGATTCACATCAAATGCTTCCAATGGATAATATGCATCTTTATTCCCATCTCCGCGGAATGTCGGTGCAAACAAGATTACCCTGTTCTCCTTTAATATAGGATATTTCCCGTAGAGTTCCTCGCGCTTTTTCTCCTCATAATCCCAGTCAAAAAGCAGATCTGTACGCGGTACTCCCAGCGCCTGTACCTTACTTCCTGAAATGCCAAATGCTTCTGCATAAATATCTCTCACCGTATCGCTGCTGACTGGTACGAGGTCATAATTCCTGTGATTCATCGATGTCTGAGGCGCACCGCCCTGTTTACCCATACGGGTAAGGCCAAACGTCTTAAAAGCTCCGCAGGCATGCCACAACTGCACAATCTTTGTCTCGCTGCGTTTCTGAATGCTATGAAGCTGCGGATAGAAATCTTCTAAAATGATAACTGCAGATGTAGCGCATTTGAACGCACAATCCCGAAGTTCCTTCTTGCGAAGCTGATCAACTGTCTTTGTATTGATAAATGTCGTAATCTCTACCTCGGGTTCATTCTCCTCAAACCACCTCTTCACAAGCATAAGATTCCCATTCTTCTCTGGCTCTCTCTCTGAAAGGAAAAGAATCTGATTCGGATTTACCTTATTCTTCGCTATATATTTGCGGTATCTGGCTGCAAAATAGTCAGTATTTTGCTGACGGGCACTATAATTATAACCACTAATTCTATATACGGTATCATTCGCCCGCTTCGCTGCCTTTATAAAATTCTTGTCTTCCTTAAAATAATCTCTGACCAGTAAAAATGGCAGTCCAAGAGAGCAAAGTCCAAACTTGAACAGATTCCTCTTGCGGACAATCTCCGCTCTGGCAAATAGTTCCTTTTGCACTGGAAATGGCTGGTCATCTAAGCAAATCTCTTCCGCTCCACACCAAAGCGTAAAAATAACATTCACCTTATGGCGTGGCGGACTGTAAAATACATATGGCAGCAATATCTCTGCATCTGCGCGAATCTGGTCACCAACTTCTCCTTCTTCTATTACTACTTCCATCGGAAAACGACGTTCTACCTGTCTCTGGGTAAATACAGCCTGCACGCGGATGCGCTTTCCCTGCATCTCGTCCGGCATCTTTGCGCGAAATCCAAGCTTCATCGTCTTCTGTGTTATATTAACTGTAATTCTGTAATTAATCTTTCTCATAATTCTTTGTCCATTATTTTAAATTATCACAACTTATTTGTTCATTAGCTTAGAGTGTGTTTGAAAAATCATTCCTACAACCTGCACACCTCAATTTACAGATTATTTTTCCAAAGTTCCCTGCATATAGTTGTCCATCCAGCTTAAATCAATCTTTTTCTCCCACTGCCTTCTTGCGATATCCTGCTTCAGTGTGAGCGCCAGATTCTGTGACTTCTTCGCAGACTGTCCCTGGCTCACTGTATCTGCAGCACTTCCTGCAAGTGCTGTACTTCCACTCTGGCTACCTGCTTTCTTATTACTCGCATCTGTGTTCACCACAATAACCTGGCTATTCTGGCTCACTGGCGAAAGTACAGAACTTCCCGCATTAGAAGTGCCTGCCAATGCGGTTCCTTTACCTGCTCCGATTGTATCTAAAAGGCTCTTACCAGTTGACATCTTAAGAATAGATACTACCTTTTTCATAGAAACATCTGCCTTCTCTTCCTGGAGTACTTCTGGAAGATCTCCCTTTACTTTCATGTAGGAAGCATCAGCAAAATCTTCTGCCATATCTTCTTCTGTATAATCCTTAATCGCCTGTTTCTCCTGAAGCGCAGACTTACTCTCCTTATCATAGGACATAATCCAGAATGGACCGCCTGCACTGGCACCTTTTGACTGTGCGATTACATCTGACAGTCTGTACTTGTAAGCGGAACGCACCCTGCTTCCGACATCGGCTACTGTTACGCAATCGTTCTTATCAATTGCTACCAGTACCATAAAATGCCCGCCTCGGGTAAAATATCCAGGTCCCATAAGGCATACTACTGGCTTGCCTTCTTTTAATGCCTTTTTAATCGCATTATAATCGGTTCCTGCTCCCTGACACTTCAGTCCATAAGCCGCTGCCATCGCAGGAATCATCTCATGTGCCGAACCTGCTCTTGAGTAAAAGCCATGCTGATAGCCCCAGATGGCTGTATCCAATGGAGTTACCCACTTACCTGTAAGAGATGTGATTACTACTGCCATGGAAGTCGGACCACATCCAGCCTTAGCGATACAGTAGCCATTCTGATTCCAGGCACTATCTGTCTGATTAAAATATACATATCCCGCAATGTATTCCTTATTATTCTTCATAGCCAGACGGGTATCATTATAAATCTTCGGGATAAATGTACTCGTTTTATCGCTTCCGTCCGGTGCGTCTTCCTCTGCTAACTGATCCGTAATCTTCTTAATCGCCTTTGTACGAATCTCTGCATCTTCTCTTGAGGAAATGTCCTTCTTCGCCTTCTTCTGAGTTGTTCCTTCTTCGTTACTATGAGAGGAATTTCCGGATGTATCTTCTGCCTGATCTGTATTACCAGATGTACCAGACGTATTCCTCTTCGTACTTTCTGTTGTATGTTCTGTCTGCGAATGCTCTGTATTACCGCTGCTTGTATCCCTTTCGGAAGAAGTCTGGCTCTCCTGACTTTCCGTTGCTGTCGTACTCTCTTCTTTCTTCTCTGTTGTCACTTCTGTCGTGCTCTCGCCTTCTTCAGAATTATCTCCTGCTATCTTGCTCTGCACAGCCTTCTCCTCTGCTGCATAAACACTTACAGGTTCTACCCCTGACTGAAAAAAGCATTCCGGACCTGTAAATGTCATGACTGCACTTAACCCCACTGCCAGTACTGCCCGTCCAAAGTTGTTCATTAATCCTAAACCTTCTTTCTTTTTGATGTAGATTTTTTCGTGACTTACTGATATAATAAATCAAATAACATATTTTTACAATAGTCTTTTGCATAGTTTTGCATATTTAAGAATTACTTCTGCATGATAGTAATTCCAGCCGCATTCTACTTATATTTTATTTGTATTTACTTGATACAAAGATTTTATAGATATTGAGACAATATTACATTTCAACTTGAAATGTAATTGGATAGCTGAATATTGACCACATATTATTAAAGATTATTTTCCATTTTATTCTGTTTGAAGGAGGAGCATTTATAATGGATAAAAAGTTTAATTTTCAGGAATTACAGGCGATTGTTGCCACACTTCGCGGAGAGAATGGCTGTCCGTGGGATAAGTCACAGACGCATGAATCTCTTAAGTTATATACATTAGAAGAAGCCTACGAGGTGAATCAGGCAGTAACTGACCTCACTAAGACTGGCGACTGCGCTAATTTAAAAGAAGAACTTGGTGACCTTTTATTTCAGGTACTTTTGCAGTCCCAGGTTGCTGAAGATAATGGCGAATTTGCTATCGAAGATGTTATCGATGGCATCGCCCGCAAGATGATCCACCGTCACCCTCATGTATTTGCTGGCCGCCATTATGATAGTGTAGAACAGCAACAGGCCGACTGGGAGAAGTTAAAATCTCAGGAAGAAGGACATAAACAGACCTCTTTAAAAGAAGAGATTGCCCTTGTTCCAGAAAGTTTCCCTGCCCTCATCCGCGGCCAGAAGATTGCGAAAAAGGCTGCCGCCGCCGGACTGTTTTCCACGGAGGATGAAGATGTCTTTAAAGACCTGCTAACTTCTGTTGTGAATTTACAGCTCGGCACCGCTGGGGAAGATCCAGAGAAAAAATTCAGCAGTGATGAGGAATTGTCAGAGAAGCTGGGGGAAGTTCTCTTTGCATTATGTCGGTTCTGTGCGAAGTATAAAGTTTCAGGGGAAATGGCATTGCTAAAGAAGCTGGAGGAATTCTGATTGCCGCAGGCAGGGGGGAAAAACGCTCCTAACGGGAGAAGATACCCTTTTTGAGTGGCTCCAAAGCCATTTTCGCTCATACGAAGAATAATGCCTGCCCCGAGAAGATACCCTTTTTGAGTGGCTCCAAAGCCAGAAAAAAGCAGCTTAATTCATTAGCATTAGAAGGTGTTTAAATGCTAATGAATTAAGCTGCTTCTCCTGTCAGAGACACTTAAAAAATCTCATCTACTAAAATCGTGCAAAACTGGCTGTAATAATAGAGAAACTTATACATATCCTTTTCTCCCATTCGCTCTTTTACCCTCTCTAAGAGCTTACAGCATTTTTCAAATTCCTCGATAATAAGTTCTTTTCCAGTCTGGGTGAACTGTACCTTGACGTAGCGGTGATCTTCTTCGCTGCTTTTCATTTCCAGATATCCTTTACGCTCTAAATTATGGAGCATTCGGGATACAGCTGGCCTTGACAGCTTCATCGCATCCCCAATATCTGACGGAATGACAAATTCCTTTGCCAGTAACAGGTGGCGCAGGGTGAGTAACATTGTCAGTTCTCCTGATGGAATGTTACACATTTGCTGAAACTGTACATTGGCCTTTCGCATTTGGATGATTAGTTGCTGGTAGTCCTCTAAAGTCACTTTTTGTTCTGCTGACGGCTCGCCTTCTGGCCAGTCAGAACTCCCTGTGTCTTTCGCTTTCATATTTTTGTTATTTTCCTCCCAAAAATAGCTTTATTTTAAAATTCTCTTTACTATTCCACGATAATTCTATCCTTCATTGGAACATATTCCTTATCCATAGCCACACTCTGGTATGCTGGACGGATAATCTTATCGCAGTTCATTAACTCTTCTAAACGGTGTGCGCTCCAGCCGACCATACGTGCCACGGCAAACATCGGGGTGAATAACTGGTCTGGCAGCCCTAAGATCCGATACATGAATCCGCTGTAAAAGTCGATATTGGCACTTACACCTTTATAGATACGGCGTTTTTCCTGAATGGTTTCGACGGCGAGTTTTTCTACTCTGTCATAGAATTCAAATTCTTCATCGTAACCTTTTTCCCTCGCGAGTTTGTCAAGGAATCCCTTGAAGATTCTTGCTCTTGGATCGGAGATAGAATAAACGGCATGTCCCATTCCATAAATCAATCCGCTGTGATCAAAGGCTTCCTTATTGAGAAGCTTCAGCAAGTAATTTTTAATCTCGTCTTCGTCTTTCCAATCTTTCACTTCCTGCTTCATCTCATCAAACATATGAACAACTTTGATATTTGCTCCACCGTGTTTTGGCCCTTTGAGTGAGCCAAGAGATGCTGCCATAGCGGAGTAAGTATCTGTTCCAGAGGAAGTTACTACATGATTGGTAAATGTCGAGTTGTTACCACCGCCGTGATCCATGTGAAGTACGAGGGCAATATCTAAAACTCTTGCTTCAAGTGGTGTATACTTTTTATTTGGGCGGAGCATACGCAAAATATTCTCCGCCGTGGAAAGTTCCTGCTTCGGAGAATGAATGTAAAAACTCTTGCCTTCTACATAATGATTATATGCCTGATAACCATAAACTGCGAGTAACGGCACAGTACTTGTAAGCTGTAAGCACTGGCGCAGTACATTCGGTATGGAAATGTCATCTGCCATATCGTCATAACCGTATAATGTCAGTACGCCTCGCTGCAGTGTATTCATCATGTCCTTACCTGGTGCTTTCATAATAACGTCTCGCACAAAGTTCGTCGGCAATGTACGATAACTTCCAAGAAGATTCTGGAATTCCTGTAATTCCTGCTTCTGTGGTAAACGTCCAAAAATAAGCAGATAGGCCACTTCTTCATAGCCAAATCTCTGCTCTGCTACAAATCCGTCTACTAAATCGTGAATGTCGTAGCCACGATAGCGCAGCTCTCCATCGCAGGGAACCATCTTTCCATCAACTTCTTTGGAAGAGGTGATGGTGGAAATATCCGTAAGTCCTGCCAGCACGCCTTTACCGTTCACATCACGGAGACCTCGCAGTACATGGTACTGGTCATACAGGCCTGAAGGAATCTGTCCGTGTTCCATAGAAAGTGCAGCCAGATCCTGCAGTTCCTGTGTCATCATTGAGTATTCATTCATTCTATCACCTATTCTTTCCTGGTTAACAATGTTAGTTAGCTTTGTTAATTATTATATAGAAAAAAATTTGTTTTGTCAAATTCATCACAGATGAAGTATACTAGAGCGTGTTTGAAAAATACTTTCCCCATAAATTGGAACATACATATTACTGGAGTGATTTTTCAAACACTCTTTATTTAACTACAATTTATTCTGACAAGATTTTACCCTGTTTATAAGTAGTTTACGCAAAAACCGTGTCTCTTACCACCAAAATTTTATGTAATATGTACAAGTTTTTTCTGTTTTAAAATATTTGACTGTGCTATACTATAAATAACTGTATATACGCTGAAGAATATATGCACTAAAACGTATATATATTACATATTATAATCGGGGATAGTATGCACTTTTCCCGATTTTAATGCAACTTATAATTATTTAAATAAAAATATTTTTTAGAAAGGAGCGTATCATTTATGCAAATACAACGTCTCGTAGATCTGGAGGACTACGAATTTGATACATTGCTCGTCACATACAATCATAAAAATCGTCTGAGTATCGAGCTTGGAAAAGTTAGCGAGATTTTTGAAAGTCTTCAGGCCGATGGTCTCGTTGGAGGAAGCAAGGTATACGGTCTCCGAGGAAAGGATTTTTCTTATCAGGGACAGCCTTATTATAACCTGATTTTCATTGGTATTCCTGAGAAGGCAACTCCAAGAAGATTTCAGTTACAGTTCGGTCAGGCTATGAAGGAAGCAAAGCGTTTCCACGGAAAGAACCTTCTTATGACCGCAATCGGAGAAGATGTTTCCTACTGGTTAAGTTCTGCTATGAAGGGACTTCTCCTCGCAGATTACTCTTTTGACAAATACATTTCTGATAAGCCAGAATCTCCAGAGCTGCATCTTGGAATTCTGACAGGAATTGATTCTGCATCCTTTAAAAAGGAAGAGCAGTACACAAGAATGATGGCAAAAGCCGTTACAACAGCCCGTGACCTGGTAAATGAACCAGCGAACGTGATGACTCCTGCAGCTCTCGCAGCTAAGGCAAAGGAAATCTGCGAAAAGAACAATATCAAATGCACAATTCTTGAAAAGCAGGATTGCGAAGCACTCGGCATGAATTCCTACCTGGCAGTTGCCCGTGGTTCTAAACAGTCCGCTAAGTTTATCGTTATGGAATATAACGGCCGTGTTACAGACGATGAAAAGATTGCTTTAATTGGAAAAGGTCTTTGCTTTGACTCCGGCGGATATAATTTAAAGCCTGGCAATGCCATGAAAGGCATGCATGGTGACATGGGCGGCGCAGCCGCAATTATCGCTGCTATGGGTGCAATCGCAGAGGCGAAACTTGGCATTAACGTAACCGCAGTTATTCCTGCCTGTGAAAATATGATTTCCGGCAAGGCAATGAAACCGGGCGATATCGTTAAGTCTATGAATGGCAAATACATCGAAGTTGTTAACACTGATGCTGAAGGCCGTATGGCACTTGTTGATGCCATTACTTATGCAATCCGTGAATGTGGAGCTACAACATTAATTGACGTAGCAACTTTAACTGGAGCCTGTGTTGTTGCCCTCGGTGACCGCTACACTGGTGCTTTCAGTAACAGCGACGAACTTATGTCCAAGATTGTCCAGGCATCCATCCTTGCAGGAGAAAATATCTGGAGACTCCCAATGGGCGATGAAGAATATGATAATCTGAACGCATCTACTGTAGCAGATATCGCTAACTGTGGTAAAAAATGTGGTGCAACTGCCGCTGCAAGATTCTTAGGTGAATTCGTTGAGAAAAAACCTTGGGTACATCTTGATATTGCTGGAACATCGGAATCTGATGAAGATACTGAGATTTACTCTAAGGGTGGAACTGGTGCAGCAACAATGTTGCTGTATGAAGTAGTGAAATTGATGGAAAAACCATATAAGAGTTATTAAATCCTGCGTTGCGCAGCAAAGGAGACGCTTCCAAAGAGAGCCGATACCCTATATTTGTGACTTTAGTCGCTGCAGGTTGAATGTTCGCTTAACCGCTTGCATCCAACCTTTGCTCCGAGGCCACAAATATAGGGTATCGGCTCTCTTTGGAAGCTGTTTGTTGGCTGCCCATGCAAATTCAGGATTTATTTTGAGAAAGATTTGAGGGAGGCTTCAGACAATTGTGACCTTACGGGGAGTTGGTCTGTTTCGCTCTACAAATCAGGATTTTGTGTAAAATGCAGAATAGAAGCCGGTTTTTGCCCAAATACCTCAATAAGTGCGCTGGCCTTTTCATAAGCAATATCAACAGCTTTTTTCACAGCACCATAATCTCCGCTCACTCCAATGATTACTTCGTTAGTATGAGACAGATTAATGGAAGATGTTCCGTACCACACGATATCGACTGGCGAAGACTTTACAGCAGTGTCTGCAGCAACGATAGCAATTCCGGCGGGACCGGCACAGATGAAACCGAAAGCTTTGCCAAGTGGTGCATCAAAAATCTGGTGAAGTACTGGGCCGGCATTGGCAGTTACATGCATTTCCATGTGACCAACTTCATTGATGTAAATTCGTTCCGCTTTTTCATCAATTAGTGTAAGAGCAACTTCTACGGCACGTCGGGCATCGCTCACATCATAAGCTCCAAGCACGATTAAGTTCCCGTGACCAGAGTAGCCTTCCGTATCTCTTGGTAATTCAAAGATAAGAAGTTCTACATTACAGGCTTTTGCAGCTTCATCTACGGAAAATGCCTGTGCGGCAGCTCCGGTTCTTGAAGTAAGAATTCCCAGGGAAGAATATTGCTCTGGAATCTTTAAAAGAGTCCGCACTTCTGGGTCAATATTAGGGATAACCATGCCGATAGTGTGCCCTGCGGCCGTTCCGATAAATTCATTTGTTGTGGGGGTAAATTCTGCATGACTCATAAAATAAGTGCCTTTCTCTATAGTAATAAAATGATAACGTTCTATAATAAGTGAGGTTCAAAAAATCCCACATTCTGCAAATATTGTATCGCAGAATATGGGAGAGATAAATGGAAACCTTTGCACTGAAAGGATATCTTTTTATAATGATTTTTTATAGCACTGCAGATATCTTTTCTCTTTTACTCTCTTACAGAAAGTATTTTTCAAGCACGCTTTAAATTTTTTCAATCTCTTTTCGCAACTTCAGCATTTTTTTATCAATCTTTGCAATGTCAATTGCACATTCCTTTAATTCTTTTCGAATTCGTTCAGCACCTTTTTTCTCATTTTTATAGCAAAGCTGATATTCAAGAATCGCCCAGTAGTTCATGGCAGCAGAACGAACCTGAATCTCAATATAGTTAATGTCATATGCGGTATTTGCTGGTCTTAAAATAAGATGAATACTGCGGTAACCGCTGGCTTTTGGTTTGTTAATATAATTTTTTTCTTTTACAAGCTCATAACCGGGAAGATTTTTAATTGCTCCAGCCACACGGTATACATCATCCTGAAAAGAGCAGATTACACGAATACCGGCAAGATCACGCAGAGTCTCTACAGCTTTATCAAGAGAAACCTCTCTGTTCTTGCGGTGTAATTTTTCCACAATACTTTCCGGGCTTTTAATCCGGCTTGTCGTATATTCAATAATATTTCGATGATAAGTGCCGGAAAGCGAGCGTCCAAGCCTTTTAATCTGCGGCATCATCTCATCAATAAGCAGTTGGCATTGTTCCTCTATATGATGCTGCTTCATAGCCTCTTCCATAGCAGCTACTTCTTTTTGCAACTTCGTCCTCGTAGACCCCATCTGTTTTACTGGTTTAACCTTCTTCTTTTTCACTTACGTTCATTCCCTCTTTCTTCTTAAAAAAATATGGCAGATATTCCAAAATAATTTGCAGAAATGTTTCTTAGCTCTTTTTATGTATATAGTATTTTTATAATGTAAATGCAAATTATGTAGAATTCATACTAAATGTGCTATTCACACATACAGTTTTAGTATACGCCACCTGCAGACATTTCTCTAGCAGATATTTGAGAAAACGGTGTAAAATAGGGGTAAAAAAACAAGAGAGTACATAACAGATGCACAAAATGCATTAAAACGAATTAATGAGATTCGATATGAGGCCTGTGAAGAAGGCGTGTGGAAAATGGACAGCTATGGCAATCCT
>OKUC01000986.1_pt1 | contig 11852 bp, 8 predicted proteins | sample 1606761 | NCBI WGS metagenome assembly OKUC01 (sample SAMEA3882542, study PRJEB24775) | human gut metagenome | biome: human-associated habitat; feature: intestine environment; material: feces | place: Netherlands | collected 2009/2010 | reverse complement strand
ACCCATGCACCATAAGTATGTGTATGAGATGGAACCGATCCTGTACCTTCATTAATTCGGATTTCTGCAGGAATATTATAATGATGATTTTTATCCTCTTTATAACTCACCTTATATAATCCAGGCTTAAGACCAGTAATTTCTGTACCCGTACAAAAATGAACTTTCGTTTCTGTAGCTTCTATATATTTCATGTCCTCAGTGACACCAGTGATTCTTCCATCATTAGCACCAGGATATGAAGTATCAAAACCCTTTAATCCTGTAGGAGCTGGTCTTTGTACTGTTTCAATTTCCCATTTTGTTGTAACAGCATCCGTTGAACCATCATCCCATTTACCAGTTTTTGATGTTACCTTCACTGTATATGTACCTGCATCTTTTGCCTTATTGCCTTCAATTTTCATCATAACTGAATCATAACCAAGGACTTTTACTTCTTGTTCTTTACCATTATACTTCAAGTTACGAGCTTTAATTATTGGCTTTTCAGGATCTGCCGTTAATGATGCAAAATCTGCATTAAATGTAATATCATCATTCTCCACTTTAAAAGTCACAAAATAAGGATCAAATTCATCTCTTTCCCACGGAAGATAAATACCATTTGCTTGCTGAATTATGATATTTTTATTGTAGTAACCCTTATTAGCCGTTAAAGTCGCAAAAATAGTTTCCCCTTCTTTTGCTGTAACAACCTGTCCTGTCTCTCTATCATGATTCTCCAAGACAACCGTTCCATTCGTTATTGTATCCGCAACCTTTACTTCATAGAGTCTTGCCCATTGCGCTATAAAAGCTGTATCTTGAGTGATTTTGATCTTAGTACCAGGCATCGCCCTTGTTTCTGTTCCATCCGCAAATTTGATCAACCACTCTTTAAAGTAATACTTATCAGAAGGAGGTGAACATGTTTTTCCTATTGGTGAATATTCAAAATCACGCACTTTATAATCCTCATCCGATTTTGGTATCTTCATAACTGCATTAGGCCCTTTTCCTTCGCCCGCAGAGTATGTTATTTGATACTTTTCTACTTCTGGTTCAGGAGGTGCAACCGGTTTATCTATCTTTTTCCACTTAGCGTAGACATCCACATTACTCACAATCGGCTTTGTAAAATCATGCTTTATTGTACACGCTTCATCATCATACCAAGCATCAAATACAATCGTTCCATCCTCATATGTTTTCAAAACTTCTTTTTCTTCAACAATTTCCCCACCTCTGACTGAAAACGGATATGAAATCAAAGTATTATATTTTTCATCTTGATGTGTTGTAAAATTAAACCATTTAATCGGATTTTGATAATATTGTTCCCCATAACTATGAACATACTTATCGTTTTCTTGTACTATTGCATATACTTTAACAGGATTTCTATAAGTATACATAGGTTTACTATAAACATATTTAAATGTATATTTCCCGTTTGCATCTGATTTTACAAATTGAGTTGTCACTTCATCGCAATGAAGTTCAAAATCCAAGTTTGGGATAGGCTTCCCAGAAGAATCTGTAAAATATATTTCTCCCCAAAATGAATTATTCTCATTATCATTATTGACTTGTTGGCCTACATTTTTAAACGTGATAGTAATCGATTCTTTTTCAGTAGCTACAGCCTTTAAACCAGCCACGCTTACCGATGGCACTAACTCTAAATCTTCTTTTCTTTCTTCTGTATCTTGTACATCTAATTCTTGCGTTTCATCTGCATGTATTGCTGTTATCGGAGTTAAAGACAACAACATACTTAAAGCTAGACCAACACTCATACAACGTTTTATCATTTGTGTTTCCTCCTTTTTTTATTGAACCAAGTGGAAAATGCAGGGGTTTGATCCTGCATTTTGCGGCATTAGAAACTACCACCACCACCACCATACGTGTCGCCACTACTACTAGTGAATGTGCTACTTCCTCCGCTCGAACTATCATCATCGTCAGATTTAATTCGATGACGAGTTATCGTGTGATACAAGAAGTAGTCATGAGACTCTTTCATCTTCAACGTATTTTTCTTCATATAGTTATGTGCTTTGTCTTCAAAACTAACAGAATGAAGTTGTTCACGCTTTTTACTAACCACAAAGACTGCACAGACAAAACCTACTAGAAGACTTATTGGAACGCAGTACCATGGAAGCCATTTAAACGGCATATTTCCAACATCATAAGGCTTTCCATTATGTGCTTTTTCTACAAACTTTTCGCAAAGACTACCAAACGTTGTAAAAGCCTTCATGTACTTCTCTTTCTTAAAAGAAGGACCTAGCTTTTCACTAATATAACTAATTCCGGCATCCGTAAAGGCTGTAATACCATAACCATGAGTAGCCATCCAGAACTTACGTGTTTCCATGTTGACCACTAAAAGAATTCCATCTTTATTTTTACCCTGATCATACTCAAGCGCTTCATACATCGTCATCGCATAATCAAGAAGTGCCTTACCGCCCGTATCTTTTGTAGTCAATATCGCAACATCTAAACCTTGACGCTTACCAATTTGGGTTAAAGTATCATTTAACTCTTTTCTTTCATCCTCAGTTAATAAACGCGCATCATCATTCACAAATCTTAGTCCATCTTGTAATGAAGTAAGACCACTTAAAGCTTGCGCATACTCTTCGGAAAGATTAGGTGCTCTAGTAATATAGTCATCGCAAAGTCTTGCGTATGTTTCAAATGCATCCGCATATTTTCCACTACTTAAATAAGGCGCAAACTCACTACCAATCGTACTAATATCTTCTGACGAAATAGCTGTAGTACCTTTTCCATAAGTAGACATCCACCACTTGCGAACTTCCATGTTGACAACCAGTAAAGCACCATCATCACCATAGCCACGCTCATCATATTTTGCTTTTGCGTAGTCTTCTATCGATTGATCACCCATATCATCTGCAGTGATTACGGCAACATCTACACCTTGTCTTTCACTGATTTCAGTTAAAGTATCATTTAATTTCTGCTGTTCACTTACAGTTAATAAGTCTGCATTATCCTCTACATATCTTAGATCTTCACTCGCAAAAACCGGGAAGCACATCATAAGTGCAAGTAGAAGAGATGAACATAAAATACTAAGTTTTTTCATAAACAACCTCCTACTTTCCCCAACTCAAAATCAATATTACGATATAAGCTAAAACACTTCCAAGAAGCGTAACCACTACATAGTATAAGTAAACTAGGCTCTTATTTTCTGGAAGATTCCCTACAAATTTACCCGTTTGACCATTCATCGCAAAACTGTAGTTTTCACCCTTCCATTTCGTATTTAAGATCCACACTGGATACAACGCATATTTTGCCGTACCATTTTGAATCTGTACCGCACTATCCTCACAAGTAACTGTGTCATACTTACCGCAATTGGTCATAAACGCATCTTCCGTAGACTTCTTTACACGGGTATTGGCACGATCAATACTTGTATTGGCATCCACATCGTATTTATCGGCTAAAAAACCAGCTAAATAGGCCGTCTGGAAGTCTACCGCATCTTTTAAGTCATACGGCTCAATAGACTCCATCATATCATCTGGCATCTTGCTTGAACCATCCACAGGAATGTTTTCAAATCTAACATGCCCCTTACGATATAAACGATAGTATTTGGTTTCCGTATAATCATATTCTGAGTCCGACCACATACGAACCTTTGTCGCATTATAACGAACCTCCCCATCGGCATCCGCATCAAACAACCAGAAAGGAACATATACACCTTTAATTTCTTCAATATGATTTTCTGATTTGAATTCTTTAGGCAATAAAGTCTTACCCTTATAGTGCTGTTTCAAACCTTCCTTAGCCGACTTTTTATCCAATTTAAACGGAATCACTAAATCCGGCTTTAAGATACCACCCAATTTTTCCTTTACGACAATCGGACTTCCACAAAACGGACAAGATGCAGCCGCCATATTTTCATCCGCAACAATTTCACCACCACACGAATTACAAACATATGTCAATAATCCATCAGTTTCATTTTCAGCCCACTCTTGACCTGGCTTCACATCCCACTCAAATTGATCTTCTTCCTCGATCTTTACAGAATCATATTGCTGAAGTGTTTCCAGAGAAAATTCTGTATCACAATAAGGACACTTCATTTTCTGAAGTTTTGTATCAAACGAAATGGAACCATTACAACAAGGACATTTAAACTCTTGTAAAGTACTCATAATTAAAACCCTCTACTTTTCTATGTCATTATCATCAAATGGGTCACCACACTCCGGACAGAATTTAGGTGGATGATGCGGATCCTCAGGTTGCCAACCACACTTATCACAACGATACAATGGTTCATGTGCCGGTTTTTTTGCACCACACTCTGTACAGAATTTACCCTTATTTACAGTACCACAAGTCGGACAAGCCCAACCCTCAACACTAGGCTTAGGCGTTCCACACTCCGGACAGAATTTACCACTTGCTAGATGTCCACAAGTTGGACAAGTCCAGCCATCTGCCTTTGCCTCAGGCTCTACTGCAGGAGCAGGCGTTGGTGTTGGTGCAGGTTGTGCTTGGGCACCAGCTGCATATAAGTTTTGCGCACTAATACCACCCTGATTCATGGCCATACCCATACCCATAAATCCAGTCATTGCACCAGACGCATTATTTGCAGCATCCTTCATAGCTGTAGCCTGGGCACCAACCAAACGACTTGCCGCAACCGTTTGATTCATCGTCATCGCATTTTCTTCCCACTCTGTGATCTTCTTTTCTTGATCCTCAGGAATACTCAAAGAGTTAATATTGAAAGATACAACTTCCAAGCCACGCTTAGCACGCCAAATATCACTCAACTCATCATTTAAAGCTGCCGCAACATCCATTGTGTGAGCTGGAATCTCATAATACATCACACGATCCGCACTCAATTTTGCCAAAGCAGGCTGTAAAGCCGTCATCAATTCACCTTTTAACTTGCCCTCAATGGTTTCAGACTCAAAATCCTCTGCCACATTTCCACAAACATTCGTATAGAATAAGATTGGATCGGCCACACGATATGTAAAGTTACCGTTACAACGCAATTTCACAGACAACTTGAATCCCAATTCTTCATTCACAACCACTCTAAATGGAATTGGAGTCGCCGTTCCATAAAGAACCTCGCCCATTTCTTTTGTGTTCACATAATACACTCTTTGATCCTTAGCCGTATCTCCACCAAAAGTGAAACGCTTAGCCATTGTTGAGAAAGAATCCTTAATACTCTGGCCTAAGCTTCCCGCAAAGATAGAAGGTTCACTTGAAGAATCATACACAAATTCTCCTGGCGTTGCACAAAGCTCAACAACACGACCCTGATCAACAATCAACATACATTGACCATCCGCAACCGCAATCACACTACCATTTGAAATGATATTGTCACTTCCTTTATTACTCGACTTTTTACCCGTCCTTTTAGAACCCTTACGAACCAACACATCCTGCTCTAATGCATCACAATAAAAGTACTCCTTCCATTGATCGCCAAAAACAGAACCAACAGCTCCAGCACCTGCTTTAATTAATCCCATATTATTTACCTACCATTCTTCTATTGTTTTTACTTGTATTTCTTTTACAATCGCTCTTACTAAAGAATCAAATTCATTCGATTTACTCAGAATTTCGATTCTCAATACACCACTTGATATATCTGGACAGTCCACAAGATATGTACGTTTTATATAATTACCATCCTCTTCCTCATATATACATGTCTTATAAGCAAGTATCTCTAAATCTTTATAATCTAGATTTTCAAACTCAACACGAACCACTTCATCATAAGACATCGCATTGTTTCGAATATAAGGAATAGTATCTACAAATACTACAATATCCGTATTCTTACCAAGAATACGATACATCACGCCTGAAGCAACAACTTTACTTTTATACGTAACACGCTCATCATTCACACGAAAATAAGCATCTATATTAGGTAGAGTGAATGTACAAGCTAAGCTCTGCACATTCAACTCTTTTCTTTTGCCATACTCACGATTCTGATTAGACATCAAGTACAAACCTCCTGTCACTTAAATCGTGTCTTATTCATACAAGTTCAATTATTCAACATCTAAAAGTTCAACAACTTTGAACTCTTTAATAATCGCTTCTGCCAATTCATCTGAAATATCGTTATCATCATATTCATTGACTTCGATATGAACGATTCCATTTGTTAGATCTGGATGTTCAATATAGTATGCCTTCTTAACGCTATCCTCATCGGATAAATCCGCAACTAAAGCTCTATATCCACCTACTTTTGTTTCTTTATAGTCAGCTTCTCCATTCAAATCCTTTTCAGCAAGTTCTTCTACAGTGTATCCTTCACTCCATTCCGCAAATGCATCATCTCCTACAAAAACCAGAAGAACTGGAAGATAATCATCATTTACCTCATATTTAATACTCGCAAGTGATTCGTCCATCTCATATACAGGCTTTTCTAAACCCTTCACCAAATAGAAAGAATCCATGTTTGGTAATGAGAATTTACAAGCTAGACCTTCCATTTCTAATTCTTTTCGATCCGCAAACTTCTGCTCCTCTTTCTTCTCTACCGTTTTTGTACCATCCGTCTTTGTAGTCGTACCACCATCACTTGCACCACACGCAACTAGACTCAAGCCCATACCAAGCACAAACAGACTTGTTAATAACTTATTATTTTTCATATTATGTTCTCCTATTATTATTTAATTTCTACCTTCAATTGCTGCAAAGCCGCTAACATTACATCTTCTAAACCTGTCGTATCATCCGAATTATCACGAAGTTTTACAGAACATGACAATATTACATTTTTATCGCCTACTGGATAATTTAACTTATACCTATACGTTGTATCATTGGCACTATTCCAATAATTCGTGTAGCTCATAGAACGATACCCAGAATATTCACCAAGTGTATACTCTGTGAATGGCTCTTCTCCTTTACTTAAATGCTCGTTATGGAAGACGATAGCCTCTTCAAGCGTATCACTTGAATCCGTGCATATAGAAACACTTACTGTACGCTTAGGATCTTCTCTACTTAATGTATAACCAACATTTCCCTTATCCTGATTTCCCTTGATTGTGTCATACTCCATACTTGGCGTATAGAACGAAGTCAAATCTCTCGGTAATATTAATTTTGCACGAGACGATTCGCCAACAATTTTCTTGCTGTTTTCATCCACCTTTTCTTCTTTAACATCCTGTTTTACTTCCTCTTTCTTTTCTTCCTTCACTTTTTCTAGCTTCATATTCTTAATGATAGCCTTCGCAAAAGGTTCTAAATCAGAAGTATCCTTTTCCTTATCATTCTTCTGGTTGATTTCAATAGAAACGACCTTATTGATATCCTCGACTGGATAATCTATATAATAGTGAAGTCTAGTATTTTCAACCGTCCCCAGATTGATGGTATGACTATACGCATCAAAACCCTCAAACGTACAAGGCTTATACTTTTTATCCTCGTCATTTTCACCATACATTTAATTCTGTAGATCCGCACTCTTTTCAGCAGAGCTAGACGACAACAATTTAATTTCAGCATTCAACTCATACTTATTCTCTTCATTTAAACACTTATAGACAATCGAACCATTATCCTTTAACATACTCTCCATTTTACCTACACCCTCTCTAGATGAAGTAAAATAAGGAGACAGATCTTCGGGAACACTCAATTTAGCCGTTCGATCCTGCGTATCGATTTGCTTCTCTTCTTTTTTCTTTTCTTTCTTCTTTTCTATGGACACGATCTGGCAAGTCAGGGGCTGGCTGGCGTCTGACTCGCTGTTGCTTAGGAAGCGGATCAGTTCTTCTGCCTTTTCCTTTTCTTTGAATCCATTTTCCTTATAGAGATCGAAGGATTCGAACCATTTTGATCCTTTGACTGCCCGCCATTCGCCTTCGAATGTTGCCCCTTTCTCTCCGATGGTGCTTAGGACTCTGTAGAACGGGGTCTCTACGAATTCCCGGATCTCCCGTTCTCTGCGTACGACCATACCGAGGACGCAGGTCATAACACGTCCTACGGATACGACGGAATATTTCGTATTCAGGTAATTGGAGATGCTGTTGCCGTATTTTAACGTCAGGAGACGGGAGAAGTTGATTCCCATCAGGTAGTCTTCTTTGGCTCTTAGGTAAGCCGATGCTGCCAGGTTGTCGTATTCTTTTAAGTCTTTTGCTTCTTTGATCCCGCGCAGGATCTCTTCTTCTGTCTGGGAGTCGATCCATACGCGGCGGCGGTTCTTGCCTTTTACGCCTGCCTGCTGTTCGACCAAACGGTAGATGTATTCTCCTTCCCGTCCTGAGTCGGTACAGACGTAGATGGTGTCTACGTCTGTACGGTTCAGAAGTCCCGATACGATTCGGAACTGCTTAGATACCGCCGGGATGACTTCGTATTTGAACTCCTGCGGGATAAAAGGCAGAGTCTCAAGACTCCACCTTTTTAATGCCGGATCGTATTCTTCCGGATAGCTCATCGTGACCAGGTGTCCGACACACCAGGTTACGATTGCTTCTGCTGATTCGAGATATCCGTCTTTTCTCTGTGTATTGATATGCAATGCCTTAGCGAACTCCTGTGCTACACTGGGTTTCTCGGCAATGTATAATGATTTTCCCATGTTACTCCTTCCAGTAGGGTGAAACAGCGGCTTTTTCTTTTATCTTTTTCTGTGCCAGAGAGACCGGAAAAAGGTTATCACTCTTCCGCCGCCACAGTTCTCACGGGCACGCTGCTGACTTTTGTCGACTTCTTCTGCTGCTTTTAATGCTTCTTCCATGAAAGCTGCCTGAGAATCCACCGCTTTTATGCCGCCGATCCGTTTCATATATGTGCCGTCTTTCTGCATGATCCTTGCTTTCACGTTATCATTTAACATAATCTTCAGATCATGGTTGATCTGACGTCTGATCTGCCCGTCTAATACCGGGCAGGCTACTTCTACTCTTTTTTCTGTATTTCTTGTCATCATGTCTGCGGAGCCGATATAGATCTTCTGTTCTTTTCCGGTTCCGAAGCTGAAGATACGTGGATGTTCCAGATAGCGGCCAACCACGCTCATCACCCTGACATTTTCTGTAAATTCAGGCACTCCCGGTAGTATACAGCAGATTCCTCGAACAATCAAGTCTACCCTTACTCCGGCGCAGGAGGCCTCGGATACTTTCTTTATGAAGTCCACATCTGTCACGGAGTTCATCTTCATAATGATGCGTCCTTCTCTTCCTTTTGTGATTTCTTCGTCCATCATCTGTAAGATACGGCTCTTTAAGCTGACCGGTGATACGATCAGGTATTGATAGCTGCCCTGCAGATTGCCGATGGACATATTCTTGAAAAATTCTGCGGCGTCCTGTCCGATTCGCGGATCAGCAGTCATCAAGGACAGATCGGTATACATGGCAGCTGTCTTCTCGTTATAATTGCCGGTTCCGACCTGTGTGATATACTGGATGTCATTGCGGTTCCTGTATGTGATCAGACAAATCTTGGAATGCACTTTGTAACCGTCGAATCCATAGATCACACGGCATCCTGCTTCTTCCAGACGTTCCGACCAGTCGATGTTGTTCTGCTCGTCAAATCTTGCACGCAGCTCGATCAGCACGGTGACTTCTTTTCCATTTTCCGCAGCTGCGCACAGGTATTCTACCAGTCTTGCCTTCTTCGCCAGGCGGTAGATAGTGATCTTGATCGTCATAACGTTCGGATCTGCCGCGGCGTCTTTGATCAGCTTCAGGAACGGATCCATGCTTTCGTATGGGTAGAACAACAGGATATCATTCTTTTTCACCTGTTTTAACATGTTTCCGTCCTGTACATGTGCTGATTTTTGCGGGGAGAATGGTTCGTAGACCAGTGCTTTCTTCATAGACTCCGGGAGATTTCCTGCGATGGAGAACATATAATCCAGTTTCATCGGCATCTTCGTGCGGAAGATCTGCTCCGGTGTGATCTTGAATTTCTTACAGAAGTATTCCTGCATTTCCGGTGTCAGTTTCTCCGCTGTTTCTAATCTTACTACCGCCATCCTGCGGCGTTTGTGCAGGGTACTCTGCATGAGTTTCCGGAAATCATCGGTAACCTCCAGTGCTTCATCGTCCGGAGATACGTCTGCATTTCTTGTCACGCAGATGTAGTTCGGGTCGGATACTTCGTACTGGTCAAATACCAGATCCAGGTATTCCATGATGACTTTCTCCATGCGGATATAACGGATGTCATGTCCCGGAAGCATCAGGATATCGGATACATAGGTCGGAACCGGTACGATTCCGAGGATCTGTTCTTTTTCTTTGTCGTCTTTATTCTTCCTGCTATTGATATGCTTCAGATTGGCTGTTACGTAGATATCTTTATTCATAAGATGCGGGAACGGGTGGCTGCTGTCTACGATCTGCGGTGACAGTACCGGCAGGATCTGCTCTTTGAAACATTTCTTAACATATTTCTTCTCGTCTGTCTCCAGTTCTTTAAAGTCCAGTCCGCAGACTCCGTATGGGGACAGTTCTTTCTTGATCCCGGCGTAGGTCTTGTCACGTTCTTTATATAGCGGGGCAACTGCTGCGTAGATCGCATCCAGCTGCTCCTGCGGTGTCATTCCCGACCGGCTGTCTCTGTGTCTGTCGTCTGTCTGCACCATATCATAGAGACTTCCGACACGGATCATAAAGAATTCATCCAGATTACTCGTGAAAATGGCTACAAATTTCATGCGTTCCAGTAATGGCACACTCTTATCTCTTGCTTCTTCCAATACACGCTGATCGAATCTCAGCCAGGAAAGTTCTCGGTTCTGTGTGTAGTTTAATAGTTCTCGGTCCATAGGGTCTGCCTCCGTTTCTTGCCGGTGCCATTGGTGCCATTGGCACTTTGTAATCAGCGAATTTATTGTATACTTTATTATAGCAAAACCATCTTTTATTCTCAACACTGAGATGTATTGTGTTCAGATTTGTAATCTGATTTATAATCTGATTGGTATCGGCAAGCGAAGCCGGATATCGGTAAGCGGGGTCGAATTTGCTGGATGTATAATGCAAAAAAGGCGAGAACTACGCCTTTTCACATGTTGCAGTTCCCACCTTTTTATTATTATTTTATGCTCTCACCTTATGAACGATAAACAGGTGAGTATGAGTGTGCCACCAGGGACACTAAAAGAGCCTGTTTTCCCGTCCCCCTGGCTACTTTGCCTGAATATATCCCTTGGCAGTCAGTGCTTCGGCGCAAAGCACAGCTCCGCCTGCTGCACCACGGACAGTATTGTGTGACAGTCCGATGAATTTGTAATCATACATGCTGTCTTCTCTCAGACGTCCGATAGATACACCCATTCCGTTTTCGTAGTTAACATCTGCTTTTACCTGCGGTCTGTCATCTTCTGACAGATACTGGATGAACTGCTTTGGAGCACTTGGAAGTTCTGCTTCCTGTGGGAATCCCTTGAAGCTTTCCAGTTTCTCGATCAGCTGTTCTTTAGTTGGCTTCTTCTCGAAGTTGATGAATACAGCTGCTGTATGTCCGTTGAGTACAGGAACTCTTAAGCACTGGCATGTGATCTTTGGTTCTTCTGCAAGTTTGATTTCTCCGTTTTCCAGTGTTCCGAGTACACGAAGAGGTTCTTTTTCACTCTTTTCTTCTTCTCCGCCGATGTATGGAATGATATTCTCGATCATTTCCGGCCAGTCTTTGAATGTCTTTCCTGCTCCTGAGATTGCCTGGTATGTTGTTACAACAACTTCTTTTGGTCCAAATTCTTTCCATGCTGCAAGTGCAGGTGTATAGCTCTGGATTGAGCAGTTTGG
>OKUC01000984.1_pt1 | contig 11861 bp, 15 predicted proteins | sample 1606761 | NCBI WGS metagenome assembly OKUC01 (sample SAMEA3882542, study PRJEB24775) | human gut metagenome | biome: human-associated habitat; feature: intestine environment; material: feces | place: Netherlands | collected 2009/2010 | reverse complement strand
GATTGAAATGTGTGAAGCTGAAAAGAGATGGCTAGAAGTAAAGTCAAAGGAATGGGAAGCTGAAGGAATAAAAAAAGGAATCAAACAAGGTGTTGAGCAAGGCATTGAACAGGGTGTAGAACTAGGACAGGTTCTTTTGTACAAAACTATGTTAAAGAATGGAATGAGTGTCAATGAGATTTCCAAGGTTTGTTCAATATCTGTTGAGAGTCTAAAACGCGTATTAAATAAATGATATTAAGAGATGAAAAATCTCTTCTTTTCCTATATGCATAATAATAAAGAGGGGAACATTCTAGTGTTCTATACAGGGAAATGTCTTGGAAAACAACTAGTAGAGGTGGACGAAAGGTTCAAATCTTATTTTCATGACTCATTTTAATGAAAAAGATGTGTATAATTTATTCTACATATGTCGAATTGTTTATGTTCAGTCTATTTATGAAGGAACAATCAATGGTTTAGAATTTGTGTAAAAGAAGTAAAAATATTGATGGATGTAGAATGGTTGGATTTAGAAGAATTAGAGGAAAAGGAGGATATTGAAATGTGTGAAGCTGAAAAGAGATGGCTGGAAGTAAAGTCAAAGGAATGGGAAGCTGAAGGAATAAAAAAAGGAATCGAACAAGGCATTGAACAAGGAATCGAACAAGGAATTGAACAAGGCAGTGAGAATAATCGCAAAGAAATGTATAAGACGATGGTAAACAAAGGATTCAGTATTTCAAGTATCGCATCGATCTTCTCGGTAAGTGAAGAGTCGATTGAAAGGCTGTTGATGAAAGCATAAAGGTATGGACATTGAACGTGTCCATATTTTTTATAGTTGACAAAGTGAACAAATAAATATAAAGTATACAAAGTTAACTAAACGGAGGTGCTTTATGAATACATTCAAGAAAATTTATTGTCGAATTTTTCAGAGTTGTTTTAAACTAGTGATTCCTATTTTACCTTATCGAACTCCTGAAATTTTAAAGAGTACATCTTTAATTTCTCATATTTGCATGGATAATCATATATCTAAAGTGATGGTTATTACTGATTTTACTGTTCATCAATTAGGAATATTAAATCGTATGTGTGAACACTTAGATCATCATTCTATTTCATATGTCATCTATGATAAGACGGTCGCAAATCCTACAAGTGATAATGTAGAAGAAGCAAAAAACTTATATTTATCTTCTAATTGTCAAGCTTTAATTGGTTTTGGTGGAGGATCCAGCATGGATTGTGCTAAGGCAGTTGGTGCTAGACTTGTTCGCCCTAAGAAACCACTATCAAAGATGGAGGGAATTTTAAAGATATGGAAGAAACTACCATTGTTGATTTGTGTACCTACCACAGCTGGAACAGGAAGTGAAACAACTCTTGCGGCTGTCATTGTAGATTCAAAAACACGTCATAAATATGCGATCAATGATTTTAATTTGATTCCTGATTATGCCGTTTTAGATCCAAAACCCACTTTATCCTTGCCTCCATTTATTACGGCATGTACTGGTATGGATGCTTTAACCCATGCGATTGAGGCTTATATTGGTAATTCGACTACAAAGAAGACGCGTGCATATGCGTTAAAGGCTACAAAACTAATTTTTGAAAATATATATAAGGTGTATGAAGACGGAAATGATTTAGAAGCTAGAAGCAATATGCTCGATGCTGCCTACTATGCTGGGCATGCCTTTACAGTATCCTATGTAGGATATGTGCATGCGATTGCTCATTCATTAGGTGGAAAATATAATATTGCGCATGGACTAGCTAACGCAACATTACTTGATGTTGTATTGAAACAATATGGAGAAAGTGTGTATAAGAAGCTCTATGAAATGGCTCTGTATTGTGGCATCTGTAATGCGAATGATTCCTATAAGGTTGGGGCTGAGCGTTTTATTGAACAAATCACTTTAATGAAAAAGTATTTTGGCATCTCATCTACATTTAGTGAATTAAAGAAATCGGATATACACGAATTGGCTATTTACGCAGATCATGAAGCCAATCCATTATATCCAGTTCCAGTTTTATGGGGTGTAAAAGAATTAGAAAAAGTGTATGATTTTGTAGTGGAGGATTAAGTATGGATCCAATCGTTTTAAAACAAAGAGAATTTTATAAGCAACATAAAACACTGGATATTAATTTTAGAATAAATGCCTTAAAAACTTTAAAAAAGGCAATTTTAGCTTATGAAGACAGAATTAATGAAGCTATTAAAATGGATGTTGGAAAATCAAATTTTGAAACTTATATGTGCGAAGTTGGGTTAGCTTTAAGTGAATTGACTTATATGGAAAAACACATTCGTAAGTTTGCTAAAGAAAGGAATGTATATACACCATTGTCTCAATTTTTGTCGCGTAGTTTTGAAAAGCCGAGTCCTTATGGTGTGGTGTTAGTTATTAGTCCTTGGAATTATCCTTTTTTACTTTCTATTGACCCCTTGATTGATGCACTTGCAGCTGGAAATACGGTGGTATTAAAACCTAGTGAATTTAGTCCATACACATCACAAGTAATCAAAGATATGATTGAAGAATATTTCGATCCAGAATATGTGGCTTGTGTACTTGGAGATAGTGAAGTGAGTTCTAAATTATTGGATTCAAAATTTGACTATATTTTCTATACAGGGTCAAAACGTGTAGGAAAAATTGTAATGAATAAGGCGAGTCAATATTTAACGCCAGTCACTCTAGAATTGGGAGGGAAAAGTCCTTGTATCGTAGATAAAGATGCAGATATTAAATTGGCAGCACGAAGAATTGTGTTTGGAAAATATTTGAATTGTGGACAAACCTGTGTAGCTCCAGATTATATGTTGGTACACGAATCTATAAAAGACCAATTTATCGAATGCGTGATATCCGAAATTAAGCGCCAATATGCGAGCTTAGATGATTATGGTCATATTATTAATGAAAAGCACTATAAGAGGATTTTAGGGTTGATTGATATGGATAAGGTTGTCTATGGTGGAAATCATCATAATCTACAAATTGAACCAACGGTATTGGATCGTGTGGATTTTTCAGATCCTATTATGCAGGAAGAGATATTTGGTCCTGTTATGCCAATATTGACATATTCAAATTTAGATGTTGTTATAAATAAAATCAATTCTATGCCTAGCCCACTAGCTTTATATATTTTCACAAATAATAAACAGGTATCTAAGAAAGTAACGAGTGAAGTATCCTTTGGCGGTGGCTGCATCAACGATGTTGTGATTCATTTAGCTACTAGTAATATGGGCTTTGGTGGTGTTGGCGAAAGTGGGATGGGTTCATACCATGGAAAGCGTGGTTTTGATACGTTTAGTCATACAAAGAGTATTGTGGATAAAAAAAGAATCATTGATTTACCTATGCGTTATCAGCCTTATACAAAATTGAATGAGAAATTGATTCGCTTTTTCTTAAGATAATCTTTATAATGGTGGTATGAATAAAAAAGAAAAATTTGCGTATGACATCGATTTTGGTGCCATTATGGACTATGTAGAAAACCGTTTTATGTTAGTAATAAAAGACGAAGATTGGACACAGGAGGAAATTGATATGTTGAATAGTGGTATCGATCTTCATTTTTGTTACACAAACGATATTGCCGTATTTGTGCTTGAAGGTGGCGATATTGATTCCAGTGATTTTTATTTCAATGTTCAAGAGTGTGATTGGAAAGAGCATTTGTTTAAAAGTGATTGTCTAGATGTAGAAATTGTATTGGTTGATAAGGCAAATGACATTTGTTTCAAGAAGTCACATACTTTGACAAAAGAACAAAGCCAAAGTATTAAGGATTGTCTAAATCAACAAAATGAGGTATCCTTTATGCCAAGTGAATATGATGTGAATGTGCAAGGAATCCAGAGCGCATATGAACCATATGAGCTTATACGCTTTGAAAAATGCGAAATCAAATTTTAAGGAGAAAGATGATGAAGGCTGTTATTAGTGTAATTGGAAAAGACAAAGTAGGAATCTTGGCTATGATTGCCAATGAATGCGCAAACTACAATCTAAATGTATTGGATGTAACTCAAACAATCGTAGATTCTATGTTTACTATGACTATGATGGTTGCAATTGATGAAATGAGCATTCCATTAAATGAATTTGCGGAAAAAATGGAAAACTTGGGAAAAGAAAAGAATCTAGTCATTCGTTGTATGCATCAGGATATTTTCAATTCTATGCACAAAATTTAATGAGGTATTCCTATGCAGACAAATGAAATTTTAGAAACAATAAAGATGATTGACGAAGAATATTTGGATATTCGTACGATCACAATGGGTATTAGTTTATTGGATTGTATGGATCCAGACATTCATGTGTCATGTCAAAAAGTAGAAGAAAAGATTTGCCGCTTAGCCAAAGACTTAGTAAAAGTTGGAAACGATTTTAGTAAGATTTATGGTATTCCCGTTGTAAATAAACGAATTAGTGTAACCCCAATTGCGATGTTAGTGGCTTGTTCAGGAGGAAATCCAGTTGAATACGCATTAACTTTAGAGCGTTGTGCTCAAAAATTAGGGGTTGATTTTATTGGTGGATATTCTGCACTAGTACAAAAAGGATATGCAGCAGGGGATAATGAATTGATTGAATCCATTCCTGAAGCCTTGGCAAAGACGCAGCATGTGTGTGCTAGTGTCAATGTAGGTAGTACAAAAGCAGGTATCAATATGGATGCCGTTGCGCAGATGGGGCGTATTGTGAAACGTTGTGCTGAATATACAAAGGATGACAATTGTTTAGGAGCTGCTAAACTTGTTGTATTCTGTAATGCACCTGAAGACAATCCATTTATGGCGGGTGCCTTCCATGGTGTAGGTGAAGCCGATTGTGTAATTAATGTGGGTGTATCTGGACCAGGTGTTGTGCGTGCTGCATTAAGTAAAGCCGATAAATCATTGCGTATGGATCAGATCGCAGATCTAATTAAGCGCACAGCCTTCAAGATTACGCGTATGGGACAGTTGGTTGGAACTGTTGCAAGTGAAAAACTGGGTGTTCCATTTGGAATTGTGGACTTGTCTTTAGCTCCAACTCCAGCTATTGGTGATAGTGTTGCCTATATTCTAGAGGAAATGGGATTGGAAACATGTGGTGCTTATGGAACAACGGCTTGTTTAGCCATGTTGAATGATGCTGTTAAAAAAGGTGGCGTTATGGCAACAAGTAATGTTGGTGGATTATCTGGTGCTTTTATTCCTGTAAGTGAAGATGCAGGTATGATTCATGCGGCAAGAACAGGTGCATTAAAATTAGAAAAATTAGAAGCAATGACTGCAGTATGTAGTGTTGGCTTGGACATGATTGTAATTCCAGGTGAAACGAGCACAAGTGTTATTTCAGGAATTATTGCGGATGAAGCTGCAATCGGTATGGTTAATACAAAGACGACAGCCGTGCGTGTGATTCCTGCGATTGGAAAAGATGTTGGTGATGAACTAGACTTTGGTGGTTTATTAGGCGCAGGTCCAGTAATGCCAATTTCTCAGATTTCAAATGATGTCATGATCAATCGTGGAGGAAGAATTCCTGCACCATTACAAGCATTAAAGAACTAATCATTTAGGGAGCTTTTTGCTTCTTTTTTATATTGCATTTTATTTGGTTAGATTATAGAATATATATGATTTAAAAAAGCTTTAATTAAAATGTTAATTTAATATTCAGTTATATTTTAGAGAGGAAAAATAGAATGACAATCGAAGAATGTTATGTAAAAATGGGAGCAAACTATCAAGATGTTATTAAGCGTTTGCCAAGTGCTAAAATGATTGAAAAGTTCGCTTTGAAATTTAAAGATGATACTAGTTTTCAAGAATTAGAAACGGCTTTGAATGAAAAACAAGTGGAATTGGCTTTTAGAGCCGCTCATACTTTAAAAGGAGTATGCATGAACTTAGGTTTTGATCATTTGTATAAGCCTAGTTTTGAAATTACAGAGAGTTTGCGTGCAGGAAACTTGGAATTAGGTTTACAACAGTTTGGTGCAGTCAAAGAGCAATATACTAAAACGATTGATGCTTTAAATGAATTTGTTTTAGAAAATGAATAGAATCTCTTATGAGGTTCTATTTTTTTTGTAAGCAAATGTAAAATAATTTCATTTTCATCTTGCGAGTTTTCAGAAAACGAATATAATAGTTTACATAAACGAAGAAGAGAAGAAGTACAAAAGTAATTTTTCTTAAGAGAGATAACGGTAGGTGTAAGTTATTGTGAAAACTTTTGGAACGTGTCTTGGAGTTATTTGGTCGAAGATTTGAGGCTAAATCGTGAATTCGCGTTAAGAATGAGGCGTCATCTGTATAGGCAGATGGAATTTTGGTGGTACCGCGTATATAACGTCCAATATATATTTGGACGTTTTTTTTTGTTAGAAAGGGTGTGTGTGAATGGAAAGTGATCGACGATACAGAATAATTTTTGATTTACACATGAAGAAAGGTAGGAATATAAAATGAAAAAAATTATTAAATTAGGTATGGTAGCTTTAACCGCGTTAACAATGGCAGGATGTTCAAGCGAATCAGAGGATGTAAAAACAATTACTGTGGGGATTTCTCCAGATTATGCTCCTTATGAATCGGAAAATAAAAAGGGAGATATCGTTGGATTTGATCCAGATATGATGAAGTGTTTTGAAGAATATTTAAGTGATGAAGAAGGTGTTACTTACAAGTTAGAAATGAAGAAGATGGATTTTGATAATATCATTACACAGCTTCAAGGAGACCAAATTGATGTGGGTATTTCTGGATTTACATATGATTCAAAACGTAAAGTGGAATGGTCAGATCCATATTTAGGATCAAGTCAGGTTGCCGTGATCCCAAAAGATTCTGATATCGCATCGACTGCTGATTTAGAAGGTAAATCTCTAGTTGCTCAAACAGGAGCTACTGGTGAGGCTGCCGCAAAAGAAGTTAAGGATGCCAAAGTAACTGGATTAAAGAATGTGCAAGACATTATGAATGCATTGAGTGCAAATCAATATGATGCGGCTATCGTTGACTTGGGCGTAGCGAAAAACTATGTAAAGAGTGACGAGTTTAAAATGTTAGATGAATCTTTAATGGATGAACAAAACTACATCATTGCGAAAAAAGGCAACACAGATATGATTGAGAAGATGAATACATGTATTAAAAAATTCTTGGCGAGTGATGATTATGCTAAGTTGTGTAAAAAATATGATTTATCTCCATTAGAAACAAAGTAAAGGAAAAGTGAGGAAAGTGTATGTTTGTTGCGATTGATCAGGTATTTACATTAGAGAATATACTCTATTTGGCAAAGGGTGCGCTGTTGTCGGTTGCGATTGCAGCGCTTTCCCTTTTAATTGGTTTAGTCCTTGGAATTCTTGGAGCTAGTGGTAGAAGAAGTAAACATAAGGTGCCTAGAGCTATAGCGTTTGTGTATGTCACAATCATTCGTGGAACCCCATTGCTTCTACAGATTTTGATTATTTTCTCTGTTATTCCATCGATTTATACGGCATTTACAGGCAATGTATTAAGAATCAATCCTATCGTAATTGGTATGATAGCTTTAAGTATTAATTCGGGCGCATATCAAACTGAATTGTTACGTTCAGGAATCAATGGAGTTGATAAAGGACAATGGGAAGCTTGTGAAACATTGGGATTATCAAGTTGGAAGACAATGAAACTTGTTATTTTACCCCAAGCATTTAAGCGTGTGGTACCACCATTGATTAGTGAGTTTATCACATTGATCAAAGATAGTTCTTTGATTAGTTGTATCGGTGCAGTGGAACTTTTAAAGGGAGCTCAAATCATTGGGGCTGAATATTATGATGTTATGTCGCCATATATGTTAGCGGCAATATTCTATTTAATTATGACATGTATCGTTTCTTGTATTGGAAATAAAGTGGAAAAGAGGTTGGCTGTAAGTGATTAGAGTAGAGAATGTTTCAAAACAACTTAATAAAACACGTGCCCTAAAAAATGTAAGCTTAGAAGTCAATAAGGGGGATATTATCTCGTTGATTGGTCCGAGTGGTTCAGGGAAAAGTACATTATTACGTTGTATTCATGGCTTGGAGCATGTGGATACAGGTAAAATTTATATGGATAACGAATGGATGAATCCGGATGATGAAAAGAAATTTCGTACACAAAGAAATCGTATGGGATTTGTATTCCAGCATTTTAATTTATTTCCGAATATGTCGGTTTTACAAAATTGTAAGTTAGCACAGGTAGAAGTTTTAAATAAAACGGATGAAGAAGCTGAAAAAATAGCTTTAGAGTATTTGGATAAAGTTGGATTATTAGAAAAGAAAGATGCGTATCCTAATAACTTGTCTGGTGGACAAAAACAGCGTGTAGCGATTGCGAGAGCCTTATGCATGAATCCAGATATTATGTTGTTTGATGAACCTACGAGTGCATTAGATCCAGAAATGATCAAGGAAGTGCTTGAAGTAATGAAGGATCTAGGTAAGCAAGGTATGACAATGGTTGTGGTTACACATGAAATGGGATTTGCGAGAAAGGTAGGCACTCGAGTTGTTTTCTTGGATCAAGGTGAAATTGTAGAAGAGAATACGAGTGAAAAGTTTTTTGAAAATCCTCAGTCTGAACGTGCAAAGGATTTCTTGAGTAAGGTATTCTACGAATGAGATTGCCAGATTTTAAAGTCGAACAATGGATGAATGACTATGAAAATGATGCTATCTACAATATGACGGATACATGTGTTAAATCTCTTACGTTACAGGAACTGTTGGATTTGGAAGACTTTGATTTTTCAAATCTAATATTAGATTATGGTCAAATCACTGGGGATATTGAATTAAAAAAGGAAATCCTATCTTTATATGAGCATGGAACAATTGATAATATCACAACAGCACAAGGTTGCTTGCAGGCAAATGAATTGGTGATGAACACTTTATTAGAAAAAGGAGATGAAGTCATTAGTGTGGTTCCTGGATATCAGCAGTTTGTGGATGTTCCAAAATCACTTGGGTGTAAAGTGCATTTGGTTGAACTGGACGAATGGGATTGGCAGGTTAGTGTGGAAAAGTTTAGAGGTGTTTTAAATTCATCAACGAAAATGATTATTTTAAATAATCCCTCGAATCCAACGGGGACAGAATATTCTAATGAGTTTCTAAATGCATTGATTGAATTGTGTAAACCCTATAATACATATATTCTTTGTGATGAAGTATATCGTGGCTTAAATGAGGAAGTCTCGATTAGTGATATATATGAAAATGGAATTTCAACATCAAGTTTAAGTAAGATTTTCTCACTGGCTGGATTACGTCTTGGATGGATCAAAGCTAATGAGTATGTGATTCATCAAATCAATGTAAGAAGAGATTGTTCTATGATTTCTACAGGTCCTTTAGTGGACAAATTGGGATGGATTGCCCTTAAGCATAAGGATGAATTGATTTTAAGGGCTAAAAATATTATTTCAACAAATAAAAATATCGTTCATGAATGGCTTAAAGATAATCCTTCGTTTGAATGTGTATTACCAAGTGGTGGTACGGTTTGCTTTTTGAAGTATTATTTTGATTTAAAAAGTGAGACGTTTGCGAAATTATTATTGGCAGAAAAAGGCGTTTTCTTTGTGCCGGGATCTTGTTTTGATAAAGAATATTATTTTCGCTTAGGCTTAGCTCAAGATAGTAAGTTGTTTAAGACTGGCTTGAATGAACTTTCGAACTTTGTGGATGAACATTTGATTTCATGATAAAATGATTTGCGTAAGGGGGAATACTTATGCGAGTTCAATATTTGTTGTGTGCATGTTTATTGTTTTGTGGCTGTACAAAAGTGAGTGATCTTACGCATCAAAAGAGTAAATCAACTGAAAAGGCACCGGTTACAGTGAAAAAGGCAAATAAAATAAAGGTAATTGATTGTAAGAATGATTCTTCGCAACAAGTTACTTTTGAAGCTAAGGGGGATAAGATTCAAAAGATGACACAGAAGTTTGCGATGAGCTTTTCAGATTTAGGTATAACAGAAGATATGAATTCTGAACAGATTCAATCTAAGATCAATTCTTCATTGGATGATAAATATAATTCGATTGAAGGCGTTCATGTATCTACTGAATTAAAAGAACAGCAGGTTGAAGTGACGTTGGAAATGGATTTTAAAACAGCAAATATAGATACGCTGATTGAAAGTGGCTTATTAGATAAGGGCGAAGCTCAATCGGATTATGTAAGTTTGAAAAAGACGCAAAGTGCTTATAAACAAGAAGGATTTGCGTGTATGATAAAATAGCGGGTCTTCCGCTATTTTCTATTTGAAAGGATGAGTTAAAAGATGCGTTATTATATTGCGGATACACATTTTTTTCATCGTTCGTTGAATGAAAAGATGGATCAAAGAGGTTTCGAAGACATCGAACAAATGAATGAATATATGATTGATCAATGGAACAGTAAAGTTCGAAAGAATGATGAAGTTGTTGTTTTGGGAGATTTTTCATGGGGAAACGCAAGTCAAACAACAGAGATTTTGGATGAATTAAAGGGGAAAATTTATTTGATTCGTGGAAATCATGATCGTTTCTTGGATGATAAAAACTTTGATGCTTCGCGATTTGTTTGGATCAAAGATTATGCGGAATTAAATGAGAATAAACGAAAAGTAGTTTTATCTCATTATCCAATTGCGTGTTATAACGGACAATATCGAAGAGATGAGGATGGAAACCCAAAAACATTTATGTTGCATGGGCATATTCATGCGACGCAAGATCAGCAATTTTTAGATGCTTATCAAGAGTATATTCATCAACAAAAACACCCAAGAATCAGTGATGGCCAATTAGAGGGTGTGCCTTGTCAGTTAATCAATTGTTTCTGTATGTACAGTGATTATGTTCCAATGACGTTAGATGAATGGATTGAAATTGACAAGCGAAGAAGAAATATCCTATAATTGTTATAACAAATATAAGGAGATCAAATTATGCATAAGTTAGATACAACGTCGGGTCATCTTCCTTACTATAAACAAATAAAGGAGTTCTACAAAAAAGATATCCAAGATGGAGTCTTGGCTGTAGGAGATCGCGTTGACAGTGAAATGGAAATTCAAGAGATGTACGATGTTTCAAGAATTACAGCAAGACAAGCTATTCTTGAATTAGAACAGGAAGGTATGGTAAAGCGTGGACGTGGCAAGGGTACGTTTGTGACATACAGACCTAAAATCAAAGAGGAGTTGTCGCATATCCGTAGTTTTACAGATGAAATGACAGCTTTAGGAAGAACACCGGGAACTAAGTCTTTTCACATCACAAAAGAAATTCCGGATGAAGCTACAAGAGAATTATTTGGCTTGGATGAAGAAATGATGTATTGCGTTCGAAGAGTTCGTAGTGCAGATGATGTGTTATTGGTGTATTTTGTGTCTTATTTTCCTTTAAGTTTGAATATACCTTTGAATATGGAAGAACAAACACAGTCTATTTATGAAGTGATTGGCGCACCGACAAGAATAGACGAAGAGTTTTCTGCGATTAATCCGAGTGAAGAAATCTGTTTAGCTCTGAAGATACGTAAGGATCAGCCGGTTTTAGCTCGTAAGCGTATCTCTTATGATAAAAAGAAGAAAAAGATAGAGTATACAATGTGTTACTATCGTGGCGATTTATATAGTTACACAATTTCAACGTCGCAAAAATTATGATTTTAACTATCGACATTGGTGGTACCAATATTAAATATGGATTATGTGATGCGTCAGGGAATATCCAACAAAAAGGGGGATATCCCAATGTCATTAAGTTAAGAAATGGCATCTTTTAAGAGGAACACAAAAAATGTGC
>OKUC01000983.1_pt1 | contig 11870 bp, 7 predicted proteins | sample 1606761 | NCBI WGS metagenome assembly OKUC01 (sample SAMEA3882542, study PRJEB24775) | human gut metagenome | biome: human-associated habitat; feature: intestine environment; material: feces | place: Netherlands | collected 2009/2010 | reverse complement strand
AATAGCTGTGCGTGTTCCTCAATGGCTTCTTCAATCCGTTGCGGCTCTATTCCAATATAACGCTGTGTAATGGCAGCAGAACTATGTTGGAGCAGTCGTTGGACTAAAGTAATATCATAGCCATTATTTTTGTAAATTTCCGTTGCATACCACTTTCTGAAAGAGCGTGTTCCGATTCCCTTAAATCCAAGGTAATCACAGACAAGAGCAAGCTGTTTACTGATTGCGCGTTCAGTCAGATTAAAAATCCTTTCATCTTTTCCAATTCTTCAACACAACTATTGCACTTTTTTGAATTTGCACATTTAAGCTATTTGGTGGTGTAGAAGAGAGAAGAGTTTGCACATGAATTTGCACACTATATAGAAAAGCAGCAAAAAAGAGAGGACAGATTTCTCTATCCTCTCTTTGTAAAAATCCTTATTTTATGCGGATTTCTTATTTACCGAAATATCTCTTAAGCAGACCAGCGAATGCTTTTCCGTGTCTTGCCTCGTCCTTAGCCATCTCATGTACTGTGTCATGGATTGCGTCAAGGTTAGCAGCTTTTGCACGTTTAGCAAGGTCAAATTTACCAGCTGTAGCGCCGTTCTCAGCCTCTACACGCATCTGAAGGTTCTTCTCTGTGCTGTCTGTTACAACTTCACCAAGGAGCTCTGCGAATTTAGCTGCATGCTCTGCTTCCTCGTAAGCTGCTTTCTCATAGTAGAGACCTACTTCCGGATATCCTTCTCTGTGAGCAACTCTTGCCATTGCAAGATACATACCAACCTCAGAGCACTCACCCTCGAAGTTTGCTCTTAAGTCTGCAAGAATGTCTTCGCTGACACCCTTAGCTACGCCTACAACATGCTCAGCTGCCCATGTGAGCTCGCCTTCCTGTTTCTGGAATTTGGAAGCTGGTGCTTTACATACTGGACAGGCTTCCGGTGCCTGCTCGCCTTCATAAACATAACCGCATACTGTACATACCCATTTAGCCATAGTAATGATCTCCTTTTCTTATTGAAATTTATTGTTTAGTTGTGTTTCTTCTTAATTAATAATAGTAATTATTACTGTTTTATAGTAACATGTGATCTTTATTTTGTCAAGACTGTTTTTCTTCTTTTTTAAGGCATTCCTTGCAGATTCCATAGAAGCTTGCATCTACGTCAAAAACCTTGCCATGGACAAATTCTGCGGCTGCCTGCTCCAGAATTCCATTGAGACTGTCTGACTGCATATCGATCACCCGGTTGCACTTCGTACACATGAAATGTGAGTGCGGTGCGACGCGTCCATCATAGCGGTCCGCGCTTCCGAAATTGGTCAGCTTCCGAATCTCGCCGATGTCACTGAGAAGAGAAAGATTACGGTAGACAGTTCCGAGACTGATATTCGGATAAATCTGCCGAAGATTCTCGTATACTGTATCTGCCGTTGGATGATCTGTTCTGGATCTCAGAAATTCCTTGATCGATTCTCTCTGACGGCTGTATTTAAGTGCTGCCATAATATTTCCTCCCTATCAGTAATAGTAATTATTACTGATATTATAATATACGACAGGACTTATTTTGTCAAGAGTTTTTGCGATAAAATTCTATACTAATTTTCTATTATATATTTGTGTATATTTGCTTTACATGGTCAGATGAAGTAAGGATATTTTTATTTGTCTGCTCTGATCGGAAATAAAAAAAGTATCTGTCAGACTGTTTTATCAGGTATATTTTGCCCATAATGATGGGATTTTATCAGTAAAAAATTCTTATTGAAAATTTTTAAAAAATAAGTTGACAGAGACTAACTTCAGTAGTATATTTACAATAGTTAGAGAAATCTAACTAAAGCGTAAAGGAGAATGCAAATGACTTGTGAAAAATTTGAATCTGTCATAGGTTATCATTGTTCCCCTGTTTTAATGGGAATGAAACCGGCGAATCTTGTTTCTTTTTCCAAAGAGAGGATGCCGGAGCTGCCGGAGATCATTTCGGATTATAAGGAGGGTCTTGAACGGGAGGGTATCCGTATGGAGATCATCTGTGGATGCAGGAAGCATTATCTTCTTCTGGTGTACCGGCCGGATATGCTGCAGGAATATCTGGCGCAGGATGAGGCCAGGAATCTTTTGCTTCAGGATGGCTATAATATAGATGGTTCTCTGGATGAGATGATTGTCCGTTTGAAAGAGAGATTTTTTCATAAGACGGAGTTTCCTCATGAGATCGGGCTTTTTCTGGGGTATCCTATTGAGGATGTGAAGGGCTTCCGGAAGTTCGGGGGCAGTGGCTGCAAGATGTGTGGTTACTGGAAGGTTTATGATGATGTGGAGCAGGCTCGCAGGATTTTTGACAGCTATGATAAGTGCCGGGAGTTTACTGCGGCGCAGATCCGTGCGGGGTATTCGATTTTGCAGGTTGTTGGTATGAAGCATCTCTGTACATCTCAGATGTGCGTATAATATAAAGTTTAAAACAGGAGGTTTTTGAGATGAGCAAGGTAGGAATTATTTACTGGTCTTCTACAGGTAACACAGAGGCTATGGCGCAGGCTGTTGAGGAAGGTGCCAAGGCTGCTGGTGCAGATGTTGAGATTATGGAAGTGGCTGATGCTGATGTGGATAAAGCGCTTTCTTTTGATGTTCTGGCTCTTGGTTGTCCGGCTATGGGGGATGAAGAGCTTGAGGATGGTGAGTTTGAGCCGTTTTTCTCTGAGCTTGAGGGTAAACTGTCTGGTAAGAAGGTTGCGCTGTTTGGTTCCTATGACTGGGGCGATGGTGAGTGGATGAGAACCTGGTGTGGCAGAGCTAAGGATGCTGGGGCTGAGCTTGTTGAGGATGAGGGGCTTATCTGCAATAATACTCCTGATGATGAGGGATTGGCTGCCTGCCGTGAGCTTGGTGGCAAGCTGGCTTAAGATGTGATTAATTGAATATAGAGCTGAGCATTGGATTTTGGGAGTCGCCTGGATTGTTTGTCTGGGCGGCTTTTTTCTTTGATAATAAGGTACGGACGCTGGCAAGGCGTGTGCTGTCCGGCGCCGGGGCTTCGTCGGGGGCTGACTTCTAAGCCGCTGAAAATCTGCTAAAACCGCTTCAAAAATTCTCGAACTCGCGTCTGAAGCCGCTCAGACAGCGAGAATTTTTGAAGCAACGCAGATTTCCACCGGCTAAGAATCAGCACCCCTCCTGCAGAGCCGTCGCCAGACAGCACACGCCTTGCCAGCTGGTGTTTCAAGACGGAGAGTATGAGGCGGCTGCTCGGGAGGTTGGATTAGGGTGTGAGGTTGAGTGGTTTCCCGGAGGTTGGATGAGCCGTCAGCGCTTCGCTGGACGGCTGGGAGGAAAGGCTGAGTTTCCTTGTGGTCTGACGGGAGGTGGTGGGGGCCGAGGCGCTTCGCTGTCGGCTTAGAGGTATTGGGCGCTTCGCTGTCGGCTTAGAGGTATTGGGCGCTTTGCTGTTGGCTTAGAGGTATTGGGCGCTTTGCTGTTGGCTTAGAGGTATTGGGTGTTTCGTTGTCGGCTTGATGGGCGTTGGGAGTTTGTTGCTTTGAGGAAATATAGAAGAAATGAATATTTAAACGTGGGGAACTTGGTTGCTTTTGATATTTAGCTGTCCTAAAATAGATGGGGATGAAATAGTTGTACAGGGAGGTGTGCCGGATGACGAGGGATGAGGCGGAGCAGTATTTGTATTATGCGATGACGATTGGGGAGCAGCTTCTTTGCTGTGGTGCTGAAGTTGGGCGTGTTGAGGATACGATCCGTCGTATCTGCCTGGCTTATGGTGCTTCCCGGGCGGATGTTTTTTCCATTACTTCCAGTATTGTGACGACGATTTATGGTGAGGATTTCGGGATTTGTACGCAGACGCGGCGGGTGCCGGGGATGGCGAATGATCTGGGGAGGCTGGATGATCTGAATCAGCTTTCCAGATTTATCTGTGAGTTTCGACCGAAGCCGGAGGAGATTCAGAGGCGGCTGGATGTGATCCGGAATAAAAAGGGATATTCTTTTCGGACGCAGATTTTGATCTATGCGGTGATCTCCGGGTCGTTTTCTGTTTTTTTTGGCGGGGATCTTAATGATATGATCGCTTCGGCGTTGATCGGTATTGCGTTGAAGTTGTTTGAGGCTTTTGTGAAAAGGGGGGCGCTGAATTCGCTGCTTACGGTGCTTTTGTGTTGTGGAGCGGGTGGTGTCCTTTCCAATCTTACTGTGCTGATCGGGCTGGGGCATCATGCGGATCTGATCAGTATTGGTAATATTATGTTGCTGATTCCGGGTATTGCGTTTACTAATTCGCTGCGTGATATGTTTTCCGGGGATACGATCACGGGTTTGATCCGGTGTATGGAGTCGATTTTGCTGGCGCTGGTTGTGGGACTTGGTTTTACAGCGGCGAATCTGTTGTTCTGAGGGGGTTCAGGCAGAAATGTGATCATGGCGAAGAACGGTAACAGAGACAACGGTGTGTCCATGAATATGGAGGAAAAATATGAGAGAGATCATACAGCTGATTGTATCCTTTACAGGGTCGCTTGGTTTTGCGGCGTTGTTTAATATACATGGTAAAAAATTGTGGTTTGCGGCTCTGGGGGGCTGTTTGTCCTGGGCGGTTTATCTGGCGGTGGAGTTTGTGACTCCCAGTCCATATGTCTGTGGTTTCTGGTCAACGGTGGCGATTACTTTGTATGCGGAGTGTATGGCGAGGGTTCACAAGACGCCGGTTACGGTTTTTCTGGTTTCTGCTACGATTCCGTTGATTCCGGGGGCGGCATTGTATCGTACTATGAACTGGATGATGATGAAGGACTGGGCGAATTTTCAGAAGGACGGGATTTATACGATCCTTTTTGCGGCGAGCATGGCTGCAGGTATGACGTTGACGACCATTGCTTTTCGGATGGTTTGGCGGTGGATGTACAGGCAGAGACGGATGTGAGTGTATGAAACGCATGATAAGGTGGAATTTGGATGGCGATATCTATCTGATCTGGATGTAGATGTGGAATGATAGTTAATGACACATGGCAGGAATGAAAACTGCTGTGTGTTTTTTTTTATGCCGAATGTGTAGTATGAATATTTGATTAACTTATAAGAGATTATTTGGGAATGTTCCAGGGATATGGAACTGGCTTCCGGACAGGATCAACTTACGTCGGAAGGGATTTACACTGTTGAAAAAATTAGACAAATTCTTGCAGAAACAATCAGCAGTAGTGCCAAATCTGCCGGAAATGCCTGGTTTGGCTTTGCTTTATTTGGGGATGTAGGGTAGAATTGTGATATAGAGTGTGAACGTAAGTTATGAAGTGTTTGCGTTCATATACATGTAGCAGAGCGGAATGTGAATGTCCGCTTTATTGGACAAAAGACAGGAGGATGGGGAATGAAATTGAAACAGGTTCTGGCAGTTATGCTGTCATCTGTGATGGTCTTGTCTGCGGCTCCGACAGAGGTTTTTGCTTTTGATGATCTGGGGGTTCTGACGGACAGTTCCGGAGGGATAGCAGATGGAGAAGCAGGACAACTGGAGGCTGGAAATGCCAGTGCGGCATCTGCAGAAGCAGATGGGAATTTTGACGAAGGTGCGGCGCAAGAGGATATTGCAGAGAGGACATCTGATGTAAGTATGGCGCAGGGTGATACTGCGGATGCAGCGTCTGGTGGGAATGCAGTGCAGGGAGATATCTCGGAGGCGGCATCTGATGGAAATGCAGAACAGAATAATATTGCGGATGTAGCTCCTGATGGAAGCTCAGGACAGAATGATATCTCAGATGAGATATCCAATGAAGAAGAACTTCAGCAGGATATGCAGGGAGGTGACTCTCTGGAAAAAGAGGAAACGGATGCAGCTGCGATTGATGTGTTTTCGGATGGGGAGAGTGCAGATTCTGTAGATACGCAGACTGCGAAGAGTGTTACGGCCAGTGGAGCTGTAAATGATAATGTTACATGGACTTTATATGAGGACGGAGAGCTGGTAATTTCAGGAAATGGTCTGGTACCTCCATATTATAGTGAAACATCGGTACCATGGAACAGTTACAAGAGCCAGATAACAAGTCTGACAGTGGAAGATGGAATTACATATATTGGCGATTATGCTTTTTTCGGATGTGGCATTCTTGAAAACGTTACAATTGCAGACAGCGTTGTAGAAGTTGGAAGAAAACTGTTTGAGGAATGTACAAGTCTGGAGCATGTAACATTATCGAAAAATCTTAAAGCAATTCCGGAATGCATGTTTACAAAATGTGTGAGTCTTACCAGCATTGATCTGCCGGACAGTATTATAACAATTGGGGAGCAGGCTTTTGCATATTGTACGAAACTGCAGAGCGTTAAAATCCCGGATAAAGTTGCGACAATGGACTGGGGCGTTTTCTGGGAATGCAGCGGTCTGACAAGTGTAACACTTCCAGAGGGACTGGCAAGTATTGGAAATGGTGAGTTTGAGAATTGCGAAAATCTTACAGAAGTTGTGTTGCCGGAAAGTCTGTCAAGTATGGGGACAAACGTTTTTTACGGATGCAAAAAACTTACGAAAGTAAATATTCCTGAAAAAATATATACAATTCCAGGCTATACATTTGAGGACTGTATCAGTCTGGAAAGTGTTAATATTCCGAATACAGTAACGAGAATCGGAGAAAGAGCATTTTGGGGCTGTAAAAAAATATCAGAACTTGTTCTTCCGGAAAACATTACCAATATAGAACAATATACATTTTATGGCTGCATCAGCCTGAGATCTGTTAATATTCCGAATAATGTAAGGAATATTGACCAGTATGCTTTTTATCAATGTCAGTCTCTGGAAGAAATAACAATACCAGATAAAGTAAAAAGTATTGGAACAGAAGCGTTTGGTAATTGCAGCAGTTTGTCGGAGGTTGTACTGTCAGCTGAAGTTACGGATATACCGGTAGGGTTATTTGATGGTTGTACAAATCTTCAGAAAGTTACGTTGTCAGACAGCATAGAGAATATTGGAAATGGTGCATTTTCCCACTGTAGCAGTCTTCAGTCCATTAATATTCCGGACAATGTAAAAACGATCGGAGACAATGTATTTGGTAATTGCAGCAGTCTTCAGTCCATTAATATTCCAGGCAGTGTAAAAAGTATTGGTGCAGAAGCTTTTGATGGGTGCGTAGCGCTGGAAACTGCGACAATTTCGGACGGTGTAGAGAGCCTTGGAGATATGGCATTTTATTATTGTGAAGAACTGAAAGAAATTGTGCTGCCAGACAGCATTAAAAATATTGGGGAAAAAATATTCGGTCAGTGCCATAAACTCAGAAAAGTAACATTATCAAAAAACATTTCCGGTATTACAGAGGGCATGTTTATGGGATGCCATCACCTTGAAGAAGTTACAATACCGGAAGGAATTACAAGTATAGGAAAAGACAGTTTTTCGGAAGCTGGAAACAGTATTCTTCTTATACCGAATACTGTAACAAGTATCAGTAAAGAGGCTCTTAATTCCAGCTGGGGTCTTTCAGTTATCAGATTTACCGGTTCAAAAGAAGAATGGGATAAGCTTGGTTTAACGAGCAGCAATATTCACAACGCAACTGTTTATTATAATTACGATCCAAACCATGAACATTCTTATGAACCACATGTCATAGAAGCAAGCACATGTACAGAAAAAGGCCTCCAGAAGATGGTATGCAGTCTTTGCGGAGATTCCTATAAAGAGGAAATTCCGGCTGCCGGACATAAAGAGGTTATTGACGAGGCAGTAGCACCGACCTGTGAAGAAAGTGGAAAGACAGAAGGAAGTCACTGTTCTGTATGTAATGAGATCCTGAAAGAACAGGAAGATGTTCCGCCTGCCGGACACACAGTGGTAAAAGACGAAGCGATAGAGGCGACCTGTGAAGAAAATGGAAAGACTGAAGGAAGTCATTGTTCCGTATGTGGAAAAATCCTTCAGGAACAGCTGGAACTTTTCCCGGCACTGGGACATGACTGGGAAGAGCTTGAAGTCACTCCTGCCACCTGTACAGAGAAAGGTGAGAAAAAATACGCCTGTACAAGATGCCAGAAAACAAAAACAGAAGAAATTCCGGCAACCGGCCACACGAAAGTCATTGATGAGGCAGTAGCACCAACTTGCGAAACACCGGGTAAAACAGAAGGAAGTCACTGTTCTGTATGTGGTGAGGTCTATCAGGAACAGAAAGAAATTCCGGCAACCGGCCACAGCTGGGACGAAGGAAAAATAACCAAATATCCTACGGCAACAGAAGTAGGAGAAAGGACATATACCTGTAAATCCTGCGGATCTACCAGAACAGAGGCAATTGACAAAGATAACAGTGTCCGTGCGTCAGGCTATAATGGCTCGATCAGCTGGATCCTGTATAAAGATGGGAAACTGGTATTTAAAGGCGATGGAGCAATATTGAATCGAAGTGATACGCTGGAGCCATGGAACAGTTATAAAAATTACATATTTGAAGTAAGTGTAGAAGATGGGATCACGGAGATAGGAGAATCTGCTTTTTCAGGATGGAATAATATTGAAAAAGTTGCGATTTCTGAAAATGTTACAGATATTGGATCATATGCATTTTATGACTGCACAAGTCTCGAGGATGTAAGTTTATCGGAAGGACTCGAAAGGATTTTAATTCGGGTATTTGAAAATTGCAGTAATCTTACGGAAATCGTATTTCCTGAAAGTGTTACAAAAATCGGTGGAGGAGTTTTCAGGGGCTGTAGTAAATTAAAAAAAGCAGAGCTTCCACAGGGAATCAGTGAAATCGGGGATAATACTTTCAACAGATGCCGGAACTTAAAGAGTGTGACACTTCCGGATAATGTAACATATATAGGAAATCAGGCGTTTTGTGGTTGTGAGAATCTCACTGAACTGACTTTGCCCAAGAATCTGAAAAAACTGGGCGAAAACACTTTCTGGGATTGCAAAAAAATCACTTCGATCACAATTCCGGAAGGTGTTACAACTCTTCCAGAATATCTGTTTAATACCTGCGAAAGTCTTAAAACTGTTACAATCCCTGAAACAGTAACAGAGATTGATCAGAGAGCATTTCAGAACTGCAGCAGCCTGACAGGTATTGAATTACCAAGCGGTATTATCAATATAAAGGAAGGGACATTTTTCAGCTGTGCGGCGTTAAAAGAAATTGTGATACCGGAAAATGTAAGAAATATTGGAGATAATGCGTTTAGCGGCTGTTATTCACTGGAAAAAGTAACATTTCCATCTGTGCTGAAAAATATTGGAAGTGGAGCATTTGCTTCCTGTGGCAGCTTAAAAAAAATTGCAGTTCCAGACAGAGTCGGCAGCATTGGAAGCAGTGCATTTTCCGGTTGTTTCAATCTTGAAACTGTGAAACTTTCAAAGAATCTAACGGAGATCAGTGATAGTACATTTGAGTATTGCTACAATATCAGAAGAATTGAAATACCGGAAAGCGTAACTGATATCAACCAGAAAGCGTTTTGTTCTTGCGAGAATTTGAGCATTATCACGATCCCGAATACGGTAACAGAAATTGCAAACACAGCTTTTTCAGAGCGCATTGGCCTTTCCGTGATTCGATACACTGGCTCAAAGGCAGAATGGGATAAATATGGTTTAACAGAAGATGATATTAACCATGCAACGGTGTACTATAATTATGATCCGAACCACGACCATTCTTATGAAGAAACGATCATACATCCGGCATCCTGCACAGAAACCGGCCTGAAAAAGATGATCTGCAGTCTTTGCGGAGAGTTTTATGAAGAAGAGATTCCGCTTCAGGAACATAATGTGGTGATTGATGAAGGTGTAGCAGCGACCTGTGAAACAGCAGGAAAAACCGAGGGAAGCCATTGCTCTGTCTGTGGTACTGTGCTCAAAGCCCAGGAAGAAATTCCGGCTACCGGACATACGATAGTTGAAGATGCATATGTAGCACCGACCTGCGAGACGCCGGGAAAAACCGAAGGAAGCCATTGTGCAGTCTGCGGTAAAGTACTGAGAGTTCAGAAAGAAACGCCATCTCTTGGACATAAAGAAGTCATTGATAAGGCCATAGAAGCCACCTGTGAAACAGCAGGAAAAACTGAGGGAAGTCATTGTAAGATCTGCGATAAGATCCTGAAAGCCCAGAAGGAAATTCCGGCACAGGGACACAAAGAAGCGGAAATGGTAACCAAAGCAGCGACCTGTCAGGAACCGGGAAATGCCCTGGTATACTGCAGCACCTGCCACAAAATTCTGAACAGCCATAAAGAGCTTCCGGTAACAGATCATAAAGCAGTGATCGATAAAGCCGTAGCTCCAACCTGCGAAGAATCCGGAAAGACCGAAGGAAGCCATTGCCAGACCTGCGGCAAAGTACTGAAAGAACAGGAAAAAATTGCGCCAACCGGACACACAGAAGAAGTAACCGATGAGGCAACAGCCGCCACTTGTGAAACACCAGGAAAAACGGAAGGAAGTCATTGTTCCGTCTGCGGCAAAGTACTGAAAGAGCAGAAAGAAATTCCGGCTCTTGGCCATACAGAAACCATTGATCCGGCAGTAGCAGCGACCTGCGAGGAGTCAGGAAAAACGGCAGGAAGTCATTGTTTCATCTGCGGTAAAATACTGAAGGAACAGAAAGAAGTTCCGGCAACCGGTCATAAAGAAGCGGTTACAGATAAGGCAGTAGAGCCAACCTGTGAAACACCAGGAAAAACGGAAGGAAGCCATTGTACAGCCTGCGGAAAAACTCTGAAAGAGCAGCAGGAGATTCCGGCATTGGGTCATACAGAAACAATGCTTGTGATAAAAGCAGCTACCTGTGAAAAAGAAGGAATGGAAATTCCGTACTGCAGTGTCTGCAAAAAGATCCTTGGCGAGCAGAAAGAAATTCCTGCAATTGGCCACAGCTTTACAGCATGGACTACAAAAACAGCAGCAACAGTATTCAAACCGGAAGTTCAGACACGTATCTGCGATACCTGTCAGAAAACAGAGACCAGAGATTATGGAAAGAAATTAACACCATATATGAAAATTTCCGTAACTTCACTTCTCTTAAAGATAAAACAGAAAACGACAGTGCTGAAAGTTTCCGGCCTAAAAAGCGGTGACTCCATCGTTTCCTGGAAATCCAGTAATACAAAGGTTGTCACAGTATCCGGAAAAACGAATGGAACCAGCACAGTTACAGCCGGTGCATTGAAGGGAACTGCAACGATCACGATCACATTAAAGAGTGGTCTTAAGAAAACAGTGAAAGTTACTGTTCAGCCGACAACTGTAAAAACAACAAAAATTTCCGGAATCCCGGCAGGAGTAACTTTAAAGAAAGGCCAGAGCAGGGTATTACAGCCAGTTCTCGCTCCGGTAACAAGCCAGGAAAAAGTAACTTATACATCCAGCAAAACATCCGTAGCAGTTGTAGCTTCCAACGGCAAGATCACCGCAAAAGCAAAAGGAACTGCAGTGATCACCGTGAAATCCGGAACCAAAACTGTGAAATGTAAAGTAACCGTAAATTAATATTTCCCCGTTTACAAACCACTGGAAATGTGTTACGATTTTCCCATATGGAAAACTCGTGGAAGAAGAGAGTACATGTGTACACCACACTACAGGGAAATCCCCGGAGGACTTTTTTGAACGCAGATTATGAAGCGATTGCGTTTATGGATATGTAGCAGAGTGAAATGTGAAGATTCATTTTGTGCAAGAGTTCCGAGACTGAGAGGGATGTGCAGGCGCAGATGGAAGATGGCTTCAGAGAGGCATTGCTGACCCGGTTTGAATGCGATAAGCGGAATGCGAATGTCCCGTTTAATGGACACCGGCAGGCAGTGACAGGACCGCCTGTTATAGCGGAAGGGTATAGAGTTT
>OKUC01000970.1_pt1 | contig 11955 bp, 10 predicted proteins | sample 1606761 | NCBI WGS metagenome assembly OKUC01 (sample SAMEA3882542, study PRJEB24775) | human gut metagenome | biome: human-associated habitat; feature: intestine environment; material: feces | place: Netherlands | collected 2009/2010 | reverse complement strand
CGGCATGGTATTCCAGAAGCCAAATCCGTTCCCGATGAGCATTTACGACAACATTGCTTATGGACCGAGAACACATGGTGTCCGCTCCAAAGCGAAGCTGGATGATATTGTGGAGCAGTCTCTTCGACAGGCAGCAATCTGGGATGAGGTGAAGGACCGTTTGAAGAAAAGCGCACTTGGCATGTCCGGCGGACAGCAGCAGCGTCTTTGCATTGCGCGTGCCCTTGCCGTACAGCCGGAGGTTCTTCTGATGGACGAACCAACCTCAGCACTGGATCCGATTTCTACTTCCAAAATCGAAGATCTTGCGGTAGAACTGAAAAAAGATTATACTATTGTCATGGTAACACACAATATGCAGCAGGCAGCCAGAATTTCTGACAAAACCGCATTTTTCCTGTTAGGAGAGGTAGTAGAATACGGAGAGACCGAACAGATCTTCTCCATGCCGAAGGATAAACGGACAGAGGATTATATTACAGGGAGGTTTGGCTGATATGCGGGAAAGATTTGAGCAGCAGATGGAAATTCTGCACACGGAGCTGATTGAGCTTGGCGCACTCTGCGAGCAGGCAATCGGACGGACATATGAGGTTCTGCTGGAGGGAAACCAGAGAGCGGCAGAAGAGATTATCAAAAAAGACCAGGTTGTCGATGCGAAAGAACGGGAGATAGAGGATCTCTGCTTCCGCATTATTTTACAGCAGCAGCCGGTAGCACGTGATCTGCGTCAGGTATCTGCGGCATTAAAAATGATTACCGATATGGAGCGGATCGGAGACCAGGCAGCGGATATTGCGGATATCGTAAAAGTAACGAGTCTTGGTGTGCCGGATGCAAGCATCCGTCTGAAGGATATGGCGAAAGCAACAGCTTCTATGGTAACAAAATGCATCGATGCATACGTTAAGCAGGATCTGAAGCTTGCACGGGAGGTTATCGATTTCGATGATATCGTGGATGATCTTTTTGATGAGGTCAAGGATGAAATTCTGCAGGGTATGCGAAAGGGAATTACCACAGATGTCCAGTCTCTGGACTATCTGATGATTGCAAAATATTATGAAAGAATCGGTGACCATGCAACAAACATTGCGGAATGGGTTGTGTACTCCATTAACGGTCACCATAAAGGGGAATAACAGATGATCTACTGCGTGGAAGATGAAAGAAATATACGGGAACTGATCGTATACACACTGGAATCGAGCGGTTTTACCGCAAGAGGCCTGGAAAGCGGAAAAGAGCTGAATGCAGCTATTGCAGAACAGCTTCCGGATCTGATTCTCCTGGATATCATGCTTCCGGGAGAGGATGGTCTTGAAATTCTTTCACGCCTCAAGGCATCGGAAGTAACAAAAGAAATTCCGGTCATTATGGTAACGGCAAAGGGCGCTGAGTATGATAAGGTCATGGGCCTTGACTGCGGAGCCGATGACTATATTACCAAGCCGTTCGGCATGATGGAATTTATCGCAAGGGTACGTGCCGTGCTGCGCCGTGCCGGAAAAGAAGAGAAGGAAAACGATGTGCTGGAGACCGGGGATCTGCAGATCCAGGTGAAACAGCACCAGGTTCTGGCTAAAGGGGAAAAGGTTACCCTGACCCTAAAAGAGTTTGAACTGCTGAAGTTTTTAATGGAAAATAAAGGAATTGTCCTTACAAGAGACCGTCTGCTCGGCCATGTCTGGGGCTATGATTTTGACGGAGAAACCCGTACGGTAGACGTTCATGTGCGTACACTCCGCCAGAAGCTGGGCGAATGCGGCGAGCTGATCGAGACGGTCCGCGGCGTGGGATACCGGATAGGAGGCTGAGAAAGTAAGATGCGTAAAAAAGTCTTTCAACATGCGGGAGCGTTGATTATCGCTGCGATTATCCTGACTTTTTTCACCATGAGCTGGGCAATGTACAACAATACGGCGGAGCAGCTTCGTGTTTCGGTGAGAAATGAATGTGAGTATTACAGGTATTTTCTGGACAAGATGGGTGATGACAGTCTGGATAAACCGGCCGGAAAGATTACAGCAAGCCGGGTTACCCTGATTGACACGGACGGAACCGTTCTGTTTGATTCGGTCGAGGATGAGAACATGATGGGAAACCATTCCGGGCGGCCGGAGGTGATTGAGGCGGAAAAGACCGGGGAAAGTAATATTTCCCGTTATTCCGAGACCCTGCGGAGCAAAACATATTATACGGCATTGCGCCTGGACAATGGAAAAATCATCCGTGTTTCCCTGACAACAGACAGTGTGTTCGGTGTGATGCTGCGGAATATATGGCTGGTGGTTGTACTGATTGCGGCAGTCCTTGTCGTGGAGCTGCTGATGGTCAGCCATATGACAAAGGCGCTTGTAAAGCCGATCAATGAGATTGATCTGAATCATCCGCTGGACAACAAAGCGTATGAGGAATTGAGTCCGCTGCTTGGAAGAATTCATCAGCAGCAGAAGCAGATTCAGCAGCAGATGGAGGAGCTCCGCCATAATCAGGAGGAGTATCTTGCAATCACGGAATATATGAAGGATGGTCTGATCGTGACAAACCAGTCGGTCGTACTTTCCATCAACCGTTCGGCACAGAATCTGTTTGATGTGACAGCGGAGGAGTGCATCAACCACAATATCGTGACAGTCAGCCGCAATGAGCAGCTGAAGGAGGCACTGGATCATGCGCTGGAGGGCAGTTCCGAGGAACGGATGCTGGAGATAAATGGAAGAGTCTATCAGCTTCTTGCAAATCCGGTGCGTGTGGACCGTGTTGTATCCGGTGCGGTAATCCTGGTGCTGGATGTGACGGAAAAACAGAAAGCCGAGGTGATGCGCCGTGAGTTTTCAGCTAATGTGTCACATGAGCTGAAAACACCGCTGATGTCGATTTCCGGATATGCGGAGATCATCGAAAACAACATGGTAAAACCGGAGGATATTCCCAAATTTGCGGGCAGAATCCACAGTGAGGCGAGCCGGTTAAGCTCTCTTGTCGAGGATATTATCAAGCTGTCCAGACTGGACGAGAACGACCAGTCGATCCCGATGGAGGAAGTGGATCTGATGCAGACCTGCCGTGATGTCGAGGGACATCTTTCCATACGGGCAAAGGAGCAGCAGGTGAAGATGACACTGAGAGGAGAGAGCTGCCGGATCAAAGGTGCACGACAGGTTCTCTATGAGATGATCTACAATCTCTGCGACAATGCGATCAAGTACAACCGCAGGGACGGTGAAGTTGAAGTGACGGTTTCACGCGGAAGAAACGGACGGGCAGTGGTATCTGTGGCAGATACCGGAATTGGAATTGCAAAGGAAGATCAGGAGCGGATCTTTGAACGGTTCTATCGTGTGGATAAGAGTCATTCCCGCGAAACGGGAGGTACCGGACTTGGACTTTCCATTGTGAAGCATGGAGCAATTCTTCATGATGCGAAGATTAAAATTGAGAGTACGCTTGGAACCGGAACAAAGATTATTCTGGAGTTTTGAGTGAAAAACAGATACCGCAAAAGACAGCATGCGTGGAAAGAACCTATATGGGAGGCTTGAAAAATTCATGATTTTTAAGTGCTCAAAGCGGTTCCGCCCCCCGCATGCTGTCTTTTTATGTATGGCTTTGCATCGTTACAAAAATGCAAATTCGTTGTTTTGAATAAACAGAGTATTCAATATTTGGTAAATATGATAAGGGGTTTGGGGGTTGTTTTTTGATGCAGAGTATGGTATTGTAAATATAACGAGTTCCGGAAACGTTACCGACACCGTTTCCGGAAATACAGACGAGATACAGGCAGCCCTGTTTTTACGAAACAAAATGAGCTGGCTAGAAGGGCTGTATAAGTTACAATTTGCTGCGTATCCGTGAACAGGAATTATGTATTTGTGGGGTCGGATGGATAGAAAAAACGACAAGGAGAAAGGGTTTAAAAATGAGAGCAAGTGGTATTTTACTTCCGGTAGCTTCGCTGCCGTCCCGATATGGTATCGGATGTTTTTCGAAAGAAGCGTATGAATTTGTGGATCGCCTGGAGGAGGCCGGCCAGAGCTACTGGCAGATTCTTCCACTTGGACCGACGGGATATGGAGATTCGCCGTACCAGTCGTTCTCTACTTTTGCAGGAAATCCATATTTTATTGATCTGGAGACCCTGGTAAAAGAGGGACTTCTGACAGAAGAAGAGTGTGATGCGTGCGATTTCGGTGACAATGCGGAGTATATTGATTACGAAAAGATTTATCTGTCCCGTTTCAAAGTACTCAGAAAAGCATTTGAAAGATTTGCGGCAGATGACGTATATGATGCATTTGTATCGGAAAATGGTTACTGGCTGGAGGATTATGCGCTGTATATGGCGATTAAGGATGCACTCGGCGGAATCAGCTGGAGTGAGTGGCCGGCAGAATTAAAGGACAGAGAAGAAGCAGCACTGAATCAGAAACGGGAAGAACTTGCCGGGGAGGTTGCATTTTACAAATTCCAGCAGTTTATGTTCCTGAAACAGTGGAAAGCACTGAAAGCATACGCAAATGAAAAGGGTATCCGTATCATCGGTGATATTCCGATTTATGTGGCATTTGACAGCGCTGACACCTGGGCAAATCCGGTTCTGTTCCAGTTTGATGAGGACAACCAGCCAAAAGCCGTTGCCGGATGCCCGCCGGATGCGTTCTCCGCAACCGGACAGCTCTGGGGCAACCCGTTATACAAATGGGACTATCATAAGAGCACAGGTTATGCATGGTGGCTGTTACGTCTGGCTCACGTGTTTAAACTGTACAATACTGTCCGCATCGACCATTTCCGCGGATTTGATGAATATTATTCCATCCCGTTCGGTGATCAGACGGCAGAGCGCGGCCACTGGGAAAAAGGACCGGGCATGGATCTGTTCAACACCGTCAAAGAAAAGCTTGGCGATGTGGATGTCATCGCAGAAGACCTGGGATATCTTACCGAGAGCGTGATCGAAATGGTGAAAGAATCCGGCTATCCGGGTATGAAGGTGCTGCAGTTTGCTTTTGACTCCCGTGAGGAGAGTGATTATCTGCCGCACAATTACGAGAGAAACTGTGTTGTCTACACCGGAACGCACGACAATGATACCATTCTTGGATGGTATTATGTCATGAGTGAGGAAGACCGCGAATTCTCCAAAGAGTATATGGGAAATGCAAAGAGTACCGACGAGGAACTCCCGTGGGATTTCATTCGCATGTCGATGGAGAGCGTGGCAAATCTGGCTGTCACTCCGATGCAGGAATTTTTAGGTCTTGGAACGGAGGCGAGAATTAACTATCCGTCTACACTTGGAAATAACTGGAAATGGCGCCTGCTTCCGGGACAGTTTACACCGGAGCTGGCAAAGAGAATTCATCGGCTGACACAGATTACAGCACGTATTGCACAATAAAAATACGCGCCGGAGAGAAAGCAAAACAGGCCGGGAAAACAAGCCGGAAGAGATTCCGGCAGAACAGGTACAGAGTTTAAAGGAGAGGCCTGCAGAATATGGAACAGGTAACAATCAGGGACATTGCCCGCAAATGTAAGGTAGGCGTGAGTACCGTATCGAGAGCGATGAACAATCATCCGGACATCAATCCGGAAACAAAAGAGATGATCTTAAAGGTGATTGCCGAATCGAATTACGTACCAGTGCCAGAAACCTGAAGCGGTCGAATGCCAAAGCGATTGCCATTCTGGTAAAAGGCATGGACAACATGTTCTTCAACAACATGATCAGTGTAATTGAAGAGGTTGTGCGAAAAAAGAAATACGCCTGCATTATTGAGCGAGTAGAGGAAAAGGCAAATGAGGTAGACTCCGCGATCGAGATCGTCAAAGAAAAACGGCTGCGCGGCATCATTTTCCTCGGCGGAAACTTTACGCATCCGCATGAGAAAATGGCGCAGATCCCGGTTCCGTACGTGATCAGTACAATCGGGGCGGTTTCAGACGGAGGAAAACCGTGCGCGAGCGTATCGGTCGATGACTACAGGGAAAGCTATAAGATGGTAGATTATCTCTGTGGTCTCGGGCACCGGCGCATTGCCATCATTACCGCCTGCGAGGACGACATCAGTATCGGACGGCTCCGTCTGAATGCGTACCGCCAGGCTTTACTGGATCATGGGATACCTTATGACCCTGATCTGGTATTTCATATGACGAAGGACGACACGTATTCTTTCGCCACAGGGTACAAGGTAACAAAAGAAATTCTGGAAAAAAAGACGGAGTTTTCCGCGCTGTATGCCACCGCGGATACGCTGGCAATCGGTGCGTGCCGTGCCTTAAAAGAGGCCGGGCTTACCGTGCCGGATGACATTTCCGTCGCCGGATTTGACGGAATTGATGCAGGAGAGTATTATATACCCAGTATCACAACGATTCGCCAGCCGGTGGAGCAGCTTGCCGCAGAGACGGCAAAGATGCTGTTTTCCTTAATTTCAGGAAAAGAAGAACCCTGCAGCAAAGTATACGATGGGGAACTCATCGTAAGGGAATCCACAAAGTCGCGGATCGCGCAGCAGTAAAACCCTTGCAGTTTCGCTGCCGCAAAAAAGTGATTCAGAAGTGAACAGTTCCATTCAAGGAAAAGCTTTGAATGGAACTGTGAAAGCTGCCAATCGCAGAAAATCCGGAACGGCAGCGCAACCAAATTACACTGTGGGAATTTTCCACAGCAACACGAGGAGAAAAAAGAATGGAAGAAAGAATTCAGGCAATCTTAAAAGAGCGTTTTGGAAGAGATCTGGACAACTGCACAAAGAGCGAAATCTTTGAAGCCCTGATGGTTATCACCAAACAGGAGATGGCAGGTCGTAAAAGAAACACCGGAAATAAAAAGCTGTATTATATTTCAGCAGAGTTTCTGATCGGAAAACTGCTGTCCAACAACCTGATCAACCTTGGTATGTACGAGGAAGTAGAAAAAGCACTCGCTACTCATGGAAGAGAACTGACGGAGATCGAGGAGATGGAGATGGAGCCGTCCCTTGGAAACGGAGGCCTTGGCCGTCTGGCAGCATGCTTCCTTGATTCTATCGCAACACTTGGATTGCCGGGAGACGGTATCGGCCTTAATTATCACTTCGGTCTGTTCCGCCAGCTTCTGGTCGACCACAAACAGAAAGAAGTGAAAAATCCATGGATCACAAATGAGAGCTGGCTTGTCAGACAGCCGGTATCCTTTGCAGTTCCGTATAAAAACTTCACGATGCATTCTACCCTGTATGATATCGACGTACCGGGTTACAACAATGGCTGTAACCGTCTGCATCTGTTCGATGTAGATACGGTAGACGAGAGCATCGTTCCATCAGACAGCATCAACTTCGACAACCATCAGATCCAGAAAAACCTGACACTGTTCCTCTACCCGGATGACAGCGACCGTGCCGGACAGCTGCTTCGTATCTACCAGCAGTATTTCATGGTCAGCAACGGCGCACAGTTCATCCTGATGGAGTGCGAGCAGAAGGGCTACGATCTGCATAAGCTGTATGATCACGTTGTGATCCAGATCAACGATACCCATCCGTCCATGGTCATTCCGGAGCTGATCCGTCTGCTGCAGGAGAGAGGCTTTACCATGCAGGAAGCCATCGATGTTGTAAGCAAGACCTGTGCTTACACCAACCACACCATCCTGGCAGAGGCACTGGAAAAATGGCCGATCGATTACCTCGAGGAGGTTGTTCCGCACCTGATGCCGATTATCCACGAGCTGGACGCACAGGCAAAGAAGAAATACAAAGATGAGAAAGTAGCGATCATCGACAAGGATCAGCGCGTCCACATGGCACACATGGATATCCACTACGGATTTTCTGTTAACGGCGTTGCAGCATTGCACACCGAGATCCTGAAAAACTCCGAGCTGAAACCGTTCTACGATATTTATCCGGAGAAATTCAACAACAAGACAAACGGAATCACTTTCCGCCGCTGGCTGCTGCACTGCAACCGTGAACTGGCACAGTACATCGAGAGTCTGATCGGACCGGGATTCAAAAAAGATGCCGACGAGCTGGAAAAACTGCTTAAATACAAAGACAACAAGAAGGTTCTTGCAAAACTTGAGGAGATCAAACACAACCGTAAACTGGATCTCAAACAGTTCCTGTATGAGACACAGAATATCGCGCTGGATGAAAATTCCATCATCGATGTACAGATAAAACGTCTTCATGAGTACAAACGCCAGCAGATGAACGCCCTGTACGCTATTTACAAATACATGGATATCAAGAGCGGCAACAAGCCGAAAACCCCGATCACCATGGTATTCGGTGCAAAGGCTGCACCGGCTTATATCATCGCAAAAGATATCATCCATCTGATCCTGTGCCTGCAGGAGCTGATTGATAACGATCCTGAGGTAAGCCCGTACTTCAAAGTGATTATGCTTGAGAACTACAACGTATCAAAAGCTGCAAAGGTGATCCCGGCAGCAGATATCTCCGAGCAGATCTCCCTGGCATCCAAAGAGGCTTCCGGAACCGGAAACATGAAATTCATGCTGAACGGTGCCCTGACGCTTGGAACAGAAGACGGTGCAAACGTTGAGATTGGCGATCTTGTCGGAAAAGAGAACATCTACATCTTCGGAAAGAAACCGCAGGATGTCATCGACCTGTACGCAGATGCTGCTTACTGCTCAAAAGACATCTATGACGAAGATCCGGAGATTGCAAAGCTGGTTGATTTCATCGTCAGCGATGAGCTTCTTGCTATTGGCGACAAGGTTTGCCTGGAGAGACTCTACAAAGAGATCTTGAACAAAGACTGGTTCATGACGCTGCTCGACCTGAAAGAGTACATCAAGACAAAAGAAAGAGTATACAAAGACTACGAGAACAAAGATGCATGGAACAAGAAGTGCCTGATCAACATCGCAAAAGCAGGCTTCTTCTCCTCCGACCGTACCATTGCACAGTACAACGAGGATATCTGGCATCTGGCATAAGTGCAGAACATGCATACAAAACGCCGCCGCAGACGATTCGGTTCGTCCGCGGCGGCGCTTTTTAATGCAATTTTTATGAAAGATTCAGCCGTCTGCCTAAGATATAGCGGCAGATCAGGAACAGAACAACGCAGAGCACCACGGTGATGATAAGTGTGGAAACCGAGGATGTGGTAACCACAGCAGTCGGTGTGGAGTCCTGGAAAACACGGACGATGCTGATTCCTCCGAAGATCTGGATCACGGTAGTCATGCCGATGTAAGAGAGGACAGCCGTCAGAATTTTGTGGCTGGATACCAGGCTTCCGATGCTGATGGCGGCATAGAACAGAAGAATGCCAAAGAACAGCGAAGCGAAGAAGCCAACGATGGAAAACAGTGCCATACCGATGTGGTTCGTGATGCCGATCAGGGAAAAAGCAGCATCGGCAACACAGGTAATCTGTGCCCAGAGATAGGACAGAAAATCGGAAAAGGTCATGGTCTTGTTGTAAAAAAGCAGGGTGTTTGCGGTAAAATACCGGATTGCGGACGGCAGAAGCAAAAAAGCGAAGGAAGCGAGAACGGAAAGTGCGTTTAAGATGCTCCATGCGCCGAAAACCAGCATTTTGGAGAGAATATGATCCGTTGCCGATACCGGAAGGACGTTGGTCAGATACCCTTCGTCGGTAAAAAGATTTTTATAGTAGCGCTGGATCATCAGCACCTGTGTCATGACGGATGCGGCGATCACAATCAAAACGTACGCAAACAGATAGAGGACGATCAGCAGATCCGGCAGCTCAGAAAGCTGGGAAAAGAGGAATCCGAAGCCTCCGAGAGCGCCCATGAAAATGGCGGCACCGTTCAGCAGCGCCATGTTTTTCCAGCATGCTTTCCACTCATGTTTCAGACATTTTTTTAACATTTGAATACCTCCCTGAAATAAGAATCAATCGATTCACCCTCCTGCATCCGGATATCCTCAACCGAGGCGTGCAGTTTTAACTGACCCTCCTGGATAAAGATGACCTCATCGAGAATATTTTCGACATCGGAAATCAGATGCGTTGAGATGAGGATGGATGCGTCTGGTTCGTAGTTGTTTAAAATCGTAGATAAAATGTAATCGCGTGCTGCCGGATCGACGCCTGCAATCGGCTCGTCGAGGCAGTAGAGCTTTGCGCGGCGGCTCATCGTGAGAATGAGCTGGACTTTCTCTTTCGTTCCCTTCGACATCGTTTTCAAACGGTCCTTTGGGCTGATTTTTAAGGATTCCAGCATGGCATTGGCGCGGGACATGTCAAAGTCCTCAAAGAAATCGCTGTAATACGTTAAAAGATCCGAGACGCGCATCCAGTTGCCGAGATACATTTTATCCGGCAGATAGGAGACGATCCGTTTTGTCTCAATACCGGGATGATTTCCGGCGATGAGGACTTCACCCTCACTCGGGGTCAGCAGTCCGTTCAGCAGCTTTAAGAGCGTCGTCTTTCCGCTTCCGTTGGGCCCCAGCAGTCCGATAATTTTCCCGGAATCCAGGGAAAGGTTGAGATGATCGAGCGCGGTGTGGTTTCCGAAGCGCTTCGTCAGGTCTTTACACGTTACAAGTTCACTCATGATTTTTTTCCTCCTCAATCGTTTCGGCAAGTAGCTGCCGGATTTCCTCCGGGGTTATGCCGAGCTGTTTCATGTGGGCAACAAAAGCAGATACTTCTGCGGCGGCAAGTTCTTTTTTCATCTGATGAATCAACTCCTTATCTTCGGTAATAAAGCGTCCGCTGGTCCGCTGGGAATAGATCAGTCCGCTGCGTTCCAGTTCGGAAAGCGCTTTCTGCATTGTGTTCGGGTTGACGGCGGCCTCCTGCGCGAGATCGCGGACGGACGGAAGCTTATCGCCCGGCTGATAGCGCCCGGTGATGATGTCCATCTGTACCCGCTCGATGATCTGCAGATAGATCGGCCGCGAGGAATCAAGATTCCATGGCATATGGCATTCACTCCTTTTGTACTACTGTATTAATTTGATAGTACAATCATACAATCGTTTTATGGATTTGTCAAGAAAATTAAGAAAAAATTTTAGATTTAGAGGTTAAATTGTGGTAAACTAAGCGTAAGTGCGGCACATTAGTATTAGAAGAAAAACCGCAGAAATAGTTCCGTCTAAAGAGATGGATGAAGGGAGAAATATGGCAGAAATTAAACTGAAAAAAAGAGAAGAGATGGATCCGGCGTACTGCTGGGATCTTTCGAGTTTGTTTGGTAGTGATGAAGAATTTGAGAAAACAGAGCAGGAGCTTGCGAAGAAAATAGAAGCGTTCCGCGCAAAACAGGGAACAATGAAAGAGAGTGCAGAAGCGCTGTATGACGTTCTTTCCGGTCTGGATGACATCAGCCGCGTCTTTTCCAGCCTGTATGTCTATGCAAGCCAGAAATATCACCAGGATATGGGAAATCAGAAGTATCAGGGCTATGCCGGAAAGATGGACAGCATGATGGCTGTTCTTGCGGATGCCTCTTCTTTCGTAGAGCCGGAGATCCTGGAGCTTGACGAGGAGACGGTTACAGAATTTGAAAAAGCATATGAGCCGCTCCGTCTGTACGATCGCATATTAAAAGAAAACTTCCGCAAGAAAGAGCACATTCTCTCGCCGGAGATGGAGGCGGTTCTTGCAAAAGCCGGAGAGATGGCATCCAGCCCGGATCAGATTTTCTCGGCATTTTCGAACGCAGACCTCAGATTCCAGCCGGTCACGGATGAAGAGGAAAATCAGGTTCCACTGAGCCACGGCACCTTCGTCGGATTTTTACAGTCGAAGGACCGCCGGGTCAGAAAAGAAGCGTTTGAGAAGTATTATGCGGAGTATGAAAAACACAAAAACATGCTCGCCGCAACGTTCGGTGCCAATCTGAAACAGGCTGCATTCTTTGCAGATGTAAGAAAATATCCATCTGCACTGGCTGCATCGCTGGATGGCGGAAATATCCCGGTTTCGGTTTACGAC
>OKUC01000963.1_pt1 | contig 12005 bp, 7 predicted proteins | sample 1606761 | NCBI WGS metagenome assembly OKUC01 (sample SAMEA3882542, study PRJEB24775) | human gut metagenome | biome: human-associated habitat; feature: intestine environment; material: feces | place: Netherlands | collected 2009/2010 | reverse complement strand
CCTTTTATTCTCCATTTTCCGGAACAGACCACCGGAAAACTGGTTCTTGAAGCCCTGGATCGCGCCGGTGTCCAGCCCCGTGTACCGGTTCGAAGCCGGAACACGGAGACCTGTGTAAGACTTTGTATGCAGGGAATAGGCATGTGTTTTACGCCGGAAACATATTTACAAAATATGGATTTTTCCAGAAAACCGGCTTGCTTTTCTGTCGGTGAAAAAGGAATCTTTACAACACTGAGCATCGCTTTTCGCAGGGGAACTTATCTTCCCAAATACGCCAGGGATTTTATTGAAATTGCACGGAATAAATAAGGATTTCACTGATACAACGGATGGTTTTTGTGCCATTCTCTATTATCGCTTCTGCAACAGCAGATTCAACCATTTTTCTTCTGCCCTTCCCGGACGCACATCACCGGTCACCCAGGATTCTGCTATGGAAAGTGATTCGGTATCACGGATGAATCTCTGGAAACTGCTCCAGGTGAAATCCGTGAAATATCTGCCGTTTCGCATCCCTTCATACTCTCCATATTTGAAAGAAGTGTAGATCCATCCATCGGGACGCAGGGCATCCGCCATTTTTTTCAGCACAGATCTTAATTCTGTTTTTTCCAGATGCAGAATCGAAGAACACGCCCAGATACCGTCATACTGCTCCCGGACATCCAGATCCTGAAAATACATCTGGCGTACCGGAATTCCTGTATAGGCACTGGCGATTTTACACAGTTCTTCGGATCCGTCTATGGCCTCCACCTGATATCCATGTTCCAGAAAATATTTGGTATCTCTGCCGGAACCGCAGCCAAAATCAAGAATTGCCGCTCCCGGTTCCAGTCTGCTTAAAAACCGATTCAGTGTATCTGTCAGATCTGCGTGAACTGTACCGCTGACAAAAGAACCGGCATTTTGATTATAATATTGTAATGTTATATCCTTGTTTTCTTTATACATATTTATATCCTTTTCTGTTACAAATAAAATTATGCAAATCAAAAACAGCTTTCAGGAAACTGACACGTACCCCGGAAGCTGTTTGATTATTACTATTTCACCAGTTTAAATGTCTTTTCCAGCATAAAGAATATCAGAATCAGGAAGAACAACACATAAACCGGAAGTAAACCGACAGAAATATGGTTTGCGATCAGTCCGAACAGCGGCGGCATAAAAGTAGATCCCACATAAGCACTTGCCATCTGGATACCGATGATCGCCTGAGAGTTCTGCTCTCCGAAATTGGACGGTGTTGCATGGATGATAGATGGATAAATCGGTGCACAGCCAAGTCCCATAATAACCAGACCAAACAGTGCAAATTCATCGATGGATACCGGTAATAACATACCGATACATCCAACAAGAATGATAGCGATGCCCAGACGAATCATCTTGTGGTCTCCCATTTTCTCTGTAATAAAACCTGCCAGAAATCTTCCAAGTGTGATACCGATGCAAAACAGGGACGCAAAGGCTGCTGCACGTTCCGCAGAGATTCCCTTTGCTCCTACCAGATAGCTGCTTCCCCACAGAATCACTGCTGATTCCAGTGCACAATAGGAGAAAAATCCAAGAAGATTCGGAACGCCTTTGATCTTCAGTGCACCTTTGATGCCTACCATCTCTTCTTCTGCCTTTTCTTCCTGCGCAGTTTCTTTTTTATTCACCTTCCATATCGGCAGTGTCACGAAAAGAATCAATGCTATTCCGATCTGGATAAAAGATACCATGCGATATCCGTTCTGCCACACCGATGTGGTCAGTGCATAACTCATCACATACGGACTGATAATGGTTCCCAGTCCCCAGAAACAATGCAGCCAGCTCATATGCCTGGAATTATAATGAAGCGCTACATAGTTGTTCAGTGCAGCATCAATCGCTCCCGCACCCAGTCCATAGGGAATGGCCCATAGACAGAGCATCCAGAAGGCGCTAGCCGTAGAAAATCCGAATAATGCGATTGCAGTAAGCATCACGCTGAACACAGTTACAATCTGTGTACCGAATTTCTTCGTCAGACGCTCAGACATCAAACTGGAACAGATGGTTCCTCCGGAAATAATCATAGTTACCAGACCCGCATAAGACAGCGGAACCTGAAAAGCCTCGTGCATCACCGGCCAGGCAGAACCCAGAAGGGAATCTGGCAGTCCGAGACTGATAAATGCCAGATAAATCAACAGTAGTAATAGTGTATACATCTTTTTCTCTTTCTTTTTCATAGTACAACCGACGATGGAAAAGGGCGTCCCAAAGGTTTCCATCGTCGGTTGACATTTGTTTTCTATCTATTACTATACGTTAAAATATATGACTTGTCACGGGAAAATTTGTGATTATCAGAGGAATTTTTGATATGGTTGCCGGTTATTTAAAATTCGCTGACACACTGTACGAGATATTGCCGTAGAATATCAGTTCGATATTTGCTATGCCGGGTAAACTAATGGATCTCCGAACCCGTCAGTTATTTAGAATCTTCATTCCGTTTCTTAATGTGTCGAATGACAATATTTCCCATTTCTTCTACGGTTCGCATAATTTCTTGAATCTCGTCTTTTGTAATCTCATCAATATGTACACCTCCGGTACATACCACTGTAGTCTTGCATGCGGCACAGATACTCATCTTTGTGTCCGGTCAGATTCAGTACGGAAGACGTGGCACTGTAACTACCATCGCCGGTCAGGTATATCCCGGAAATTCCGGCATCGCATATCCGGTATGGCTGTTCTGATCTTCCTGTACGCGGACACCCGGAATCACTTCACCCTCTATGACATATTCCGCATTGGCAATGGCACGTTCTTTTACGGTAACACAGTCGCACAGAATAACCGGTTCTTTCCGAAGAGCTCCGGCAACCGAAAGCTCATCATAGCCAAGCGGTGTTGTCGGCGGCTCAAAACAGGATCCGATCTCAATCGCCGGATCCACTCCGATGCTGATAGATATTGGCAGTTTTTGTCCCAGAGCTTCAGCCCGCTCTGCCATCGCTCCGATATGTCTTGCTCCCGGTGTAAAGAAAATGGATGACTCATCTTTTCCCTGGATACACAGACGATGAATCGTCACATCGTGAACGCCGGTATCCGGATGGGTGGCATAACACGTACCAAGAGTGATATACGGACCTGCATCATCCGGCGTATTGGTCGGTGCCGGAACCAGACGGTACAGGTCAAAATCAGGATCTGTCGCTTTATGTACCACTTCCTGACACGGTGCTGCCTCCTTCGTGACTATCGGAGGAATTGGATTTGCCACACTTTCGTATAACATCTTGCCAAGATCTTCCGGCTTGCAGTCCAGCAGTGCTGACACCCGCCGGAGAACTTTTTTATCAGGAAGCCCAGGAACTTTCCCGGCAATACCGGCAGATGCTTTACCGGATGTCTCTGTATCAGACTGCCAAGGAACAGCAATTATCTGTGGGAACGCTTCCTGTACTCTCTCAGTATCATCTTACCGGAGGTTTCCGCCTGTTTCAGAAAGAACACCCAGAGATTTCTCTTGCTCTTACCGAGGTGGAAGAAAGCGAATTAATGGAAGGCATCGAAAAGAAGCGATTTGCCATGATTCTTGCCAGAGAATCTATGATCGATACGGAACATTATCATTTTTTTCCTATTGCAACCGACCGGATCTGTGTCATGCTTCCGGCAGATCATCCACTGGCAACACGACAAAAGCTTTCTGTTACAGCACTGACCGATCAGACTTTTCTGCTGATGCACCCATACACATCCATTTATCAGCTGTGTATGCAGATTTTTCAAAATGCAGGTATTCATCCGTCGATTCTTCGCACTGCACGCGTAGAGTCTTTAATCAGTGCCGTTGCTGTCGGAGAAGGTATCAGCCTTTTTGCAGAGAGCAATTTTCGTCTGTTTCAACATGAGGGCGTGATATCTGTTCCGTTGGAAGAATCACCGGTACTCCGGATTGGATTTGCATATAAAAAAGCCGGAGAATATACTCCGGCCATGGATTGTTTTTTACATTTTATGGCAGATTCACAGAAATATTGAATGGTTCTCAGCATCTACAACGGATGTAAAACCGTAAACATCTTCAGAAGTTCTTTTTCTCCATAATCATCGAAGCGGATGATTATGGTGTCTTCATTTTCGGAGATTACCGTTCCGACTCCGTATTTTTCATGTGCTACGCGCGGCTGGTTGGCTGCGGAATCTGTATCTGTATGATTGGTTGCACTCTTCGCAGGGTTTTCTTCTTTTTCCTCATGCCTGCACGGATCCGTGTCTGGTTTTTCAACATCTATCTCAGGCGATATTGTCCGAAAGTCTTCTTCTGGCATTTGCAGCGTCCGCTCTTCTCTTGCCTGCAAAATCTGCCGCTTCATCGCCTGCAAATGTTCCGCCGCACTTCCTTCTGCATATTTTGGTTCATCCAGACCTTCAATCAGGTCTTTCGGAAATATTTTTAGGTATTTTCCGGGGCCTGGAAGGATTCCGTAGCCGTCCGGGCTGGTGTAATAGGAAAGTTCCAACTGTTCCTTCGCGCGGGTCATTCCCACGAAGAACAGACGTCGTTCTTCTTCCTCCTGATCAAAACTGGTTCCACGCAGAGGCAACAGACCATCATTCACACCGATGATGAAAACACAGGTAAATTCCAATCCTTTTGAGGCATGAAGCGTCATCAACTGCACAGCGTCAATTTCCTCTTCTCTGGAACTATCTTTTTGCCCTTTCGCACTGTAACCCGCTGTATTTATTGGATATTTTGCTGTCAAATCTTCTATACTTTGCTTTTCTGTAACGTAATTCCCTGTTACTATATTCTCCGTCTTCTGGTTCTCTGAATTGTTCATCCAAGGCAGTCCATAGAGAGCCACATCATTCAAAAATTCTCTGATATTCCCCTTGTTCCGAATTGCATCAAAAATTCCCAGAATACACGCCTTATCTTCCTTATAACCAGCTCTAGATGGCATCAGATAACGATCCAGTGAGAACATTTCCCACAATTGATCGGTTTCTTCTGTCACAAACACATCTTCCTGAACATTCACCATCCCCGAAAACAATGGAGAATTTTTCGGCAATGTTCCATCCGTCTCCCAGCGTCGGATCTGCTGTAATGCTTTTTTCGTTGTCCATCCCTCTCCATACGTTTTGTTGCACAACGCTTCCACACCACTCGTGGTATCCGAATGATTCACGCAAAACCGAAGCACATGAAAAAACCACTGCACTACCGGAATATCTTTCATTTTTTCTTTCACTGCCACATGCACCGGAATCCCGTTTCTGGTAAGTACCTGTTCCAGTAGTGCCGACTGATTCTGCAAACGATACAAAATCCCAATCTCGTGATACGGAATCCCCTGCATATGAAGCTCCCGGATACGGGCTGCCAGATCCTCAGCCTCCTGAAATGGATCATACTGTTTTCGGATCTGCACTTTACCGCCTTCGCTTTTTACCCCTTCCAGCGTACTTCCATTCTGCAAAAATCGTCTTGCTGCAGATAAAATCGTCCCAGAAGAACGATAATTGATCGGAAGGCTGAGTTCCATCGCCTGATAGCGGTTTTTCAGCTGGAAGAAAATCTGAAAAGCACTTCCCCGCCAGCTGTAGATCACCTGATTCGGATCACCAACCGCAAAAAGATGACTGTCTTTTCCCATCAGACTGTCCAGAAGATCCAGCTGACTCTGATCGCAGTCCTGAACTTCATCGATGATCAACCACAGCGGACGTAGAATCTCCGGGTGGCTCTGAAGCAGCTGTCCGGTATGTAAGATCAACTCCTCGTATGTCATTTTATTCTGTTTCTTTTTTTCTTCTTCCAGCAGAGTACACAACCGTTCAAAATCATCCCCGTAATCTTTCGGTTTTCTTCCACTTTTCTGACGGCTTTGATCCAGCCGCTTTTTTAAACGGTTTTTATATTTAATCTGAAGATTCTGTTCCGTGATCAGCTGCTGTGCCATCTGCATTTCTTCTTCGGGGATGCATACCTGAAATTCTTTCGTATATCCAAGTTCCTCTACCGGAAGAATCGTCTGTAACATCCGAAGTGCCACACTGTGAAACGTGCCAAACCACAGATCTTCCTCTTTTCCGGTCAGATTTTCCAGCCGCTCCCGGATTTCATTTGCTGCCTTATTGGTAAAGGTAAGCACCATCAGATCCTTTGGAGCCACTCCTTTTTGTTCGCAAAGATAGCGAACTTTTGCCGTCAACACGGTCGTCTTCCCGCTTCCTACATTTGCATTGACCAGACAGGCAGGACTCTCATCAAGCACTGCCTCTTTCTGGTAGGGATTCAGTTTATTCAGATCTATCATCTTTTTTCTCTCTCCTGAGATCCATCGCCCGGTAACGGCGAAGAATCTTTTCCTGTTTCTCCCGTTCTTCTCTATCGTAGTCTTCTACAGACCGCCCGGCTGTATCGTGACTTTCTGTCCACGTTTTTCTTGTATCTGAACCCGTAATGTCAGATAAATTTCCCCGCTTTTCCGGTCTTTCCGCCCGGATTTCCAACCGAAATCCTGCCGGAAGTTCTGTATAATAACCGATCAGATTCCGCAGACTCTGTTTATTTTCCGGCTCATTCGCCCACTGTGCAAAAAATGGTGTGTCTACCGAAAGAATCAGTCTGGTATCCTTCAATTTCACCCGGTGCACGGTCTGGAAAAATCCGGCGTACTGCTCTCCGTTCTCTCTGGCTTTCCGGCAAAAGATATCCCACTTTTCCGGTAATGTTTCCAGTCGGAATTCTTTCCTTTTCCAGGTGGACTCTGCCCAGGTAACTACTTTTTCACCTTTGGGAACCTCCGATGCTTCCCGCAGATTTTCCAATCCCCACAGGATCAGTTTGCGATCCAGTTTATAATCCCCCACACATGCCGCACATCCGTCTTTGCATTTGCAGCCGGACACCATCCGAATCGCCTGTTCGATCACCTGCGGGATCAGATCATAGATTTTCTCGGAAAATCCAAGACCGCCCACATAGCCGTCATAGAAATAAATGGATACATCCGACGCTGTTTCACCCGATAATTCCAGCGCATTTGTGGAAGTTATCACATGGATATCCTCCTGTTCTGTCATCGTCACCATCTGCGCAGCATTTTTCAGAGCGAAACACAAGCCCTGAAAATGATTATTCCTGGTCAGCCGTCCCGTATCATCCGCCTGCAGCAGACCACGATACGCCCGTACCAGATTCTCCGGCAGATGCATCCAGGTTCCTTCGGTATCATAATCCTTCGTCAGCGGTGTCCGAAGTTCCTCATATCCAAGGTTCTGATGGTTATGGAACTGCAGTTTTTTGTACATATAGACATAATCCGCCACATTCACATCACCAAACTGCACCCGAATCCGGTTCCACTGCTGTTCCTTCTGGCTGTGGATTACATGAATATTCGTCTCGCCTCCGGCAACCGTATAATAATTTCCGTTAAATGGAATCGCATACGCCATCTTGCTCTCCAGATCCATCTTCACCACCCGGTAAGATTCCCCGTCGTGGATATAAACCGCACCTTCATGAATCTCCCGAAACGCCTGACTTTCATCCATCTCCGTGATCGTTTTTCCGGTTTCCTGATTCAACAGCGTGTATTTGTTCTTATCAATATTTCGCATGGAGAAATCGCCCGCCGGATACTCGCCGCCTGCCCATGCAAACCGACCGTTCTGGCTTCGCACTTCCTGCATCTTCATCAGTACCGGAATCGTCTCTCCGAGATCCGGGAAGCGGGCAATGTCATCCAGAGACAGCGGGAGTTCTGCTGCCGCCGCACGGATATGTGCCAGTTCGATCAGCAGGTTATCCGGATCAATCACCGCATGTTCACTGCTCTCATCAAAAAGCCATCCAGGCTCCAGACCGATATACTGATCCATCGGAAGGTGATCCAGGATCAGATAGTTGGTACAGCTTTTCTTACTTCGCCCCGCACGCCCGGTCTGCTGCCAGAAAGAAGAACGGGTTCCCGGATAACCGATCAGTACCGTCACTCCGATAGAACCGATATCAATTCCCAGCTCCAGTGCATTCGTACTCACCAGCCCCAGCAGATCCCCACGGATCATCTGCTGTTCGATGGTCTTTCGCTCGATCGGCGTATAACCGCCCCGGTAACCGGAAATCTGATCCGAAGTCACTGTAGTAAGAAAATCCGCCGCATCCAGCCGGTCTCTTGTCTCTTTTAACACAACTTCCACATTTTTTCTTGATTTTGCAAATGCAAGAAAACTTTCCCTCTGTTCCATCAACTGTGGAAGCATCTGTGCCGCCACCGACACAATGGATTCCTGCCCGTAATATTGCTGATCCTTTCCGCTTATTTTCGGTGGCTGTATCAGCAGATAATTCCGCTCGGATGCCGCCGAACCGTCTTTTGTCACCGAAGCAAATGGTTGTCCACAGATTTTTTCCGCCAGTTCCACCGGATTGGCAATCGTAGCCGAACTACATAGAAAATGAGGGACTGCGTGATAATACTCTGTAATCCTCGAAAGCCGCCGGAAAACATTTGCCATATGGGATCCAAAGGCTCCACGATAGGTATGCATCTCGTCGAGAACCACGTATTTCAGGTTCGAAAAGATAAAATCAAATCCGTATTTGCTGTGATTTGGCAGCATAGCGCCATTTAACATCTCCGGATTCGTCAGAATAATATTTGCCCGGTCCCGGATCCGTTTTCGCTCGTTCACCGGCGTATCACCGTCATATACTCCGGCACTGATTTTCTCCGGTCCGAAAAAAGAAAGCCACGGCTGCAATGCCCGGTACTGATCCGCCGCAAGTGCTTTCGTCGGATAAATAAAGATTGCTCGCGCCGTCGGATGTTCCAGAATCTCCTGTATCACCGGAAGCAGAAAACTCAGCGTCTTTCCACTAGCCGTCGAAGTGGTAATCACCACGTTCTTCCCTTCCCGCGCCAACTCATACATCTGCGCCTGATGACAGTACAGCTGATCAATTCCCCGTTCCCGCAAAAACTCCACGATCTTCGGATTCAGAGATTCCGGAAACGGCACATATATCGCTTTCCGCGCAGGGATCGTTCTTCGATATATAATTAAATCCTTGATGTCCATAACATCCACAGTCCTTTCTGATGCAAACTTGTGTTCTGGTGTTATTGTAACGGAGAATACTGCGGGATGCAAGATGGAATGAGAGAAAATAAATTATCTTCAACGTATAAATTTCCCGGTAACGCTGTTTTCATTTTCTGCGACCTGCTCCGGTGTTCCCACAGCAACGATCCTTCCGCCTGCTTCGCCGCCTTCCGGACCCATATCGATGATATAATCTGCGTTTTGGATCACATCCAGATCGTGTTCTATCACAATCACAGTTGCCCCCTGATCCACAAGTGCCTGGAATACCTGAAGCAGCGTCTTTACGTCCAATGGATGTAATCCAATCGTCGGTTCATCGAACACGAAAACGGAATCAAACTGCCCTTTCCCCATCTCACTGGCAAGTTTCAGTCTCTGTGCTTCCCCACCGGACAGTCCCGGTGTCGCCTCTCCCAGGGTCAGATAGCCAAGCCCAAGATCACGCAGCACTTCCAGCCGCTGCCGCACCACTTTCCAGTCTCCGGCTGCCTGAAGTGCCGTATTCACATCCATCGCCATCATCTGCGGCAGCGAATACCTTTTCCCCGGTTCCTTTTCATAGCAAACCTGCCATGCCGCTTTCGCATACCGAGATCCTTTACATTCCGGACACACCACATCTACATCCGGCAAAAACTGTACATCCAGTGTGATCTGCCCTGTTCCATCACATGCTGGACATCTGAGATTTCCGGTATTATAGGAAAAATCCTTTGCCTTGTATTTCATCCTTTTTGCATCGTCAGTTTTTGCGTAAATCTTTCGAAGTTCATCATGCACATTGGCATACGTTGCCACGGTAGAACGAATGTTGATTCCAATCGGTGACGCATCGATCAGTTTCACATGGGAAATCCCCTCCGCAGAAACATTTTTCACGTGTTCCGGCAATGTCTCTCCGTTCAGTGCTGCCTCCAGTCCCGGAATCAGACTTTCCAGCACCATCGTAGTCTTGCCAGAGCCGGACACACCGGTCACAACGGTCAGCCTGCCTTTTGGAATATCGACTTCCAGAGGTTTTACCGTATGGATCGCATTGGTAGAAAGATGGATAACTCCCAGATCAAACATATTTTCAGCATGCGTCTGTTCCCGTACTGGCAAATTCGTTTTCTGCGCTAAAAACGGACCAATCATGGAAGCAGGATTCTTTGTAATCTCAGAGATCGTTCCCTCTGCGATCACATATCCACCGCCATTTCCTGCCTCCGGTCCCATCTCCACGATCCAGTCAGCTTCGGACAAAATCTGCGTATCGTGATCGACCAGAAGAACCGAATTGCCATCCGCGATCAGATCATGCATCACGGCATTCAATCCATTAATATTGGAAGGATGTAATCCGATGGAAGGCTCGTCCAACACGTACAATACACCTGTCGTACGGTTTCTTACAGCTCTCGCCAGCTGCATCCGTTGCCGCTCCCCGGTAGACAATGTCGCAGCTGCTCTGTCGAGAGACAGGTAAGAAAGTCCCAGATCCATCAGTCTTTTTGCAGCTGTCTGAAAGGATTCGCAGATTGATTCTGCCATTGGACGCATTTCCTCCGGCAGAGAATCCGGAACATCGGCAACCCACACAACCAAATCTTTTAAAGTCATCTGACACGCCTCCGCCAGTCCGATGCCTCGAAGTTTCGCTGCTCTCGCTTTTTCGGAAAGTCTGCTTCCCTGACACTGCGGGCAGATCTCTTCTTTCAGGAATTTTTCCACACGTTTCATGCCCTTTTCATCTTTTACTTTAGCAAGGGCATTTTCCACAGTATACACCGCATTATAATAGGTAAAATCCAGTTCTCCTGCCTGGTTCGAATTCTTTGCTTTATAAAAAATATGTTTCTTTTCCGCCGGCCCGTGATAAACAATATCTTTTTCTTTCTCCGTCAGCTCGCGAAACGGAATATCCGTGCGCACACCCATTTCCCGACATACATCCGTCATCAGTGACCACATCAGACTGTTCCACGGTGCAACCGCCCCGTCATCGATACTGATCGAATCATCAGGTACCAGAGAATCAATATTTACCGTCCGTACTCGCCCGGTACCACCACATTCCGGGCATGCACCCTGAGAATTAAACGCAAGTTCTTCCGCACTCGGCGGCTGCACCTGCTCCCCACAGATTGGGCAAAGAATCTCCTGCTCCGCTGCCACTTTTAATGTCGGCTCCACATAATGCCCATTGGGACACCGATGCGAAGCCAGCCTCGAATACATCAGCCGCAGACTGTTCAAAAGCTCCGTTCCCGTGCCAAACGTACTCCGGATTCCCGGAATTCCCGGCCGCTGATGCAGCGCAAGCGCCGCCGGCACATACAAAACTTCATCCACCTGTGCCTTCGCCGCACCCGTCATACGTCTTCGCGTATAAGTAGAAAGCGATTCCAGATACCTCCTGGATCCCTCCGCATACAACACCCCCAACGCCAACGACGACTTCCCGGAGCCGGACACACCTGCGATGCCTACGATCTGGTGCAGGGGGATATCTACGTTTATGTTCTTCAGGTTGTGGACTCTGGCACCTCGGATTTGGATGTATTTGGGGTTGTTATCGTGATTGTTCATTGGTTGTTCTCCTTTATTTCTTACATCTTTGATTGACTTTTGATAGAAATACTTTATAATGAAGTTAAGAAATGGGTTTTGTGTCGTGTACGGTCTTAGGATCCAAGCGGGTTGCTCGTTTCTTTTTTATTCTATACAAAACTTTTATCCAGCTCACACAATATCTTTATATCATAATCCCATAATGAGCCGATAACCATCGGCTACCGGCTCATCGTTACTCAATTCCGTATTCATATAATTTCCAGAATTTTTTATTTTTTAAAAAGTAATCACTTCCGGTTCATGCGTAAATGCAGAAATCGTTG